>Ga0214473_10000307_pt1 | contig 68802 bp, 46 predicted proteins | sample RVTome_7_FD_203509 | JGI IMG/M metagenome (GOLD analysis project Ga0214473, IMG submission 203509) | Soil microbial communities from uranium-contaminated site in the Upper Colorado River Basin, Wyoming, United States - RVT98D197 | ecosystem: Environmental > Terrestrial > Soil > Contaminated >...
GACAGGCACACAAGTTGCGTTCACATGGATATACCCCCAGAATCACTCATCCGGCACGTGGGCCGCTGCCAAAGTATTCAAAATGCGCACCGGCCAACCAAACGCGACCGTCACAAAAAAAAAGTCCCGCCTTTCTGACGGGACTTCTTAGCTTTCGACCATCGGACCTGAATGTCGCGCACTCAACCGGCGCGAACCGCTGTTGCCTGTGGTCCTTTCCTCCCTTGGCCGACCGTGTACTCGACCTCCTGGCCTTCCAGAAGCGACTTGAACCCGTCGGACTCGATGTTCGAGAAGTGTACGAACAGGTCCTCGCCTCCGTCGTCCGGTGTGATGAAGCCGAACCCTTTCTTGGCATCAAACCACTTGACTTTGCCTCTACTCACTGTCCTACTCCTTCGTCCCTCGTTCTGCGAAACGGTGATTCGCCGATCTCGCCGGGGGCATTCCTCCTGAGGGATCAAGAAACACTCCCCGCCGAAATCAAAAAAATCCTACTTTAGCCCGTTGTCGCCTGTCAACAGAATTCTGGAAGAAATCCTCCATTTCCGAAGGGGGTTTTGTCCTTGTTTTTCGTGCGGTTTCAGCCCAAAACAGGCGGCGCCCCGTTGTCACGCCCCTTGTGACGATGGAGGTCTATACAGGGTCCTGGATTCCTGCCATCGCCTGAGGGGACATCGGGGCGGCATTCGACCGTGCCGTCGCCGTGCAAGAGGCCCCGGCTAAGGCGCCTCATGCAAGCGGCTTCCCGTCATTGAGACCTTCGTAGGCCGTGATATACCGCGCGACCATATTATCCAGACTCCAATTACTCCTGGCCTCTCTCATGATCCTCCTTGCCTGTTTTTCCCACTCCCTCGGATGCTCGTGAAGATACCTGTGGTTTTGGACGGTCGCATTCAAGCCCCACCGCAGGCCGGTGGCATTGTAGTCGCGGAACAGGATGCCATTGCCGCTGTCGATGGGAGCGCCCCAAGCCCGCAGGCTCAGCGGCTTGATCTTGTCGTTGTACCCACCCGTATCCCGGTTGGTCGCTGTGGCTCCGTAGAGATTGCCGACCACGTCGATCTGGCCGAACGGCTCATAGAGCGACGCCCCAAATACGTCGCTGGCCGCCGCGTACCCGAGGATGCTGAGGTCCTGGTCGAACCGGCGATAGGCGATCCGCCCCCGCGAGGCGCACGCGATCCGGCCCATGATATCCGCGTGCGTCCAGTCGCCGCCCACGGGATCTCCCACGACCGCAATCTGCACACCGGGATGCTCGTTGATGAATCGTTGGGCGACCTCCTCGAGCAACTCGATTCCCTTCTGCATGAGATCGAGCCGGGAGGGCCAGTACAAAAGAATCGCCTCCGGATCAACCCCAAGACCCATTCTCTTCTGGAATTTGACAAGATTGAGTCTCTTGGCCTCGACAATGTCATCGTCCAGGCCGAAACATTTCGCCAGTCCCGGCCTGTCCACCTCCGGATTCTCCTGCTGGTTCTCCGGATACACATCGGGCGAGATGCCATTGGGGATCACCATCGCGGAACGATTCACGTGCTTGACCTTCGTCTCCTCGCGAACGCTCCAGGGGATGATCGGCCTGTCCAGGAAATAGTCCCCCACCACCTCCTTGAGAAATCTCTCTCCCACGTAGTTGATCTTCGTCGCGCTCTTGATCGCGGTGGCCTGGCAATCCACACATTGCTGCTGGGACTCGATGGAGATGTATATCACATCCCAGAGTTTCTGCAGGTTGACGCCGTAGAACATGTCCACCGGCACGTGTCCGGTATGTGTGTTGTGGACCGTGTGCAGGACAGGCACGCTCCGCATTTTGGCGTACGCCACGATGACCCCGCCGGCCATCCAGTCATTCGTGTGCAGGATAGCCCGGCCTTCATACTGGCTGCGGATTTCCTTAAGGTACGTGTTGACCACCTGCTTCTGGAATTCCGCCGCGTTGGCCAGAGGCGAGCCGTCGTAGGCGCTGCGATAGCCTTCGAAGATGGCCGAGCTGACCAGATGCACGTTCTCGGGATTGAGCTGGTGCCGCTTCAGGATCCATTCGCTCTCGCTCAGACCGGCCTCTTCCCGAAACCGGGTACTCAGGTTGATCGTGACCAGGTGCACCGGAACCCCCCGGACAGAGAGTCCTTTGCACAAGGCGGAGATGACGTCTCCCAGGCCGCCGCTCTTGCCGGAGACGTACTTGGCGAACTGTCCCATTCCTTCCGAGGGCAGCCTGGCCGTCTCGGGCGTAATGATAATCACCGGCGTTCGCGTGCTCCGCGTCAGGATATTGAAATTCTTGACGTCGTGAGACAGCTCGTCGGCGGCGTGGGTCAGGGTATAGGCCGCGGTAGCCACCGAATCATACGGATTGGGATCATGCTCAGGCAGATCACCATTGCGGTCCTCACCATTGAGATACAGCAAATGATCGGCCGTCGTCAAATAGCGGAACTTGCGCAGAAGGTCGCCCCCGGCCCGCCTCGCTTCCGGCTCCAGGCTCTCCATGCCTCGAAAGAGCACCTGCTGCGCCCGCGATCTCAGGAAGGATAGCATCTCCGGAGCCTCCGCCTGCGGCGGGCATTGCGACTCCGGGCAATCCACCATGGGACAGCTCGTGATCTGAAACCATTCCGCCACCTCGGTCGGGTTCGCCGGCACAAGGTCCATGTACCTGGCGAATTCCTCCGGCAAAGCCCGCCAGAACTCCTCCACCTTGCGATACGGCAGCGTCCCCTGCTCCACGAGCGGGAAGTCGCAGACGAGCACCACGATCTCGCCGCCGACCTGATGAATGAGGTCGGCGTACTCGCCGGCGGTCGGGAACACATCGCCGGACGTTGCCGCCAGCCTGTGGCTGAGGTATGCGTTGCGAGGCAACATGGCCAGCTTGCGAGGTCGGCCCTTCCTGCCTCGGACCCGATAGACCACGTTGACGGCCGCCGGCCTGCGGTCCCGTATGTCCACGATCCGGTCGCTCAACTCGCACAGGATTGCCGTGAAGCCCATATCCGCCACGATGTTGGCGATCTCATTGTCGTACAGCAGGCCCGTATTGGCGAACGCCGTCGGTTTCACCCCGAAGATGCTGCTCATCTTCTCCCGGTGCAGCGCCACCTGCTCCTTGAATTCCGTTTTCTCCGGGTCGGGGAAGAAGGACACGAGTGAATGGTAGTATGTTTCCTCCAGAAACTCGACCTGTCCCCGGTGGCTGGCGGAACGCTCCAGTTCCTGCAACGCACCGATGACCGCCGGCTCATAGAGCTCCGCCTGCTCGACGAAGGTCCCCGAGATGCTGAAGCTGACCTTGAAATTGGCATGTGCCCTGACGAGCTCCGTGAACATCTGAATCAGGGGCAGGTAACACCGCGCCGCCCCCTGCCGAAAGATCTCGCTGTTCTTCTGGTCCCAGAGGAACGTTGCATCATCCGGGCTCAGTCGAAACGGCTGGTGCAAGCTCAGGCATGCGGTCACCAGAGGCATCGTTGCCAACTCCTAAAGGTACTCAGCGTTACAGCAGCGGATGAATATCGGTCAAAGACTACGTGGATCACTCTACCCCGGCGCATTCGATCTTGCAAGCCCGAACTGCGTGAGCAATTGCCGCGACGTGAGCGACAGGCAGCCATCTTGCGACGCCCGACGGCGGATGCGGCCCGAAGCTGAGGCTGTGGATGCGCCAGCAGGCTCTCTATCGGACCAAGCACGCGCGCCGAACGCGACTGCCAATTCCCCCGACCGACGAAATCGTGAGATGAAATCCTTTGACGATTCATTGCCTGGTTTCATTCGCCCTGGCCGAAGCATTCTTCCTTGCTCTGCGCAGCAACTTGTACGCCCAATCCTCGAAGAACAAAGGATAGAGATTCATCTTCTCCGTCGCCAGCCGCACGCCCGTGTGAGTGAGCAAATGCTTCACCTCCTCCTTGCGATCCGGGAACTGGGCGGTGAGTTGCCTCCTGTACAGCCGCCGCAACATGCGACGCCTTTCGTCCTTGACCTCTTCGTCCTTGCCCGTGGCCCGGAAGAAGCGGCGGATCTTGTCCAGCCTCAGGTTCTCCGTCTTCTGCAGGTAGCGAACCAGCCGGCGGGGAACCTCGTCGGGAATCACGAAATCCTCATCGATCCCCCTGGTTTCCAGCTCGTTGGGCTCATACTGGAGGAATGGATCGAAGAAGAATACGGCCGGGTAGTGATCCACACGGTGCGAACCCAGGTAAGGAACGAAAACGTCCATGCTGTGGCCGTTCTGAAACAGGGTCACCGGCCCATCGCCGATGCAGATGCTGTAGCATAGCTTGTTGAAGTCCCGCCGGTTGTAGCCGACGATGGCATTGAACGGCCGGCGAAGTCTCGGCAGCGTCACCCGCCGCACGTCGAAGATGATCAGCCGAGAGGCGATCGTATCCTTCGCCATCTTCTCGACCTGCTCCAGGGCGCCGCGGACGCTCGTCGCGTCAGGCCGGATCACGGCACAATGCTTGAACCGGTCATCCGCCCGAATTCGCTCGCGGACATCCGTGCCAAGAACCGGATCGACCGTCAAAATGTGAATCTGGTCCCGCCTATTGGGGTGGGTCAATATGTCCAGCTTGTTGTCGATAAGATGATAAGTGTCTTCCACCGTCACAAAACCCTTCGCCTTGAGATATCACCGGTGCCACAGAACCATTACGTTGCGGCTGTGCCACTGTTCACGCAGCCTGCATTGAACAGGACAAGGATTGAGGTGAACTGGAGACAGTCGGCCCACTCCCCACAAGATAGCCACCGCTCACCACCAGAAGCAGGGATTCCCGTAGGCCTGCCAGAACCAGCGGTGCCGCATTTCCTGGAATCGGCGCCACTGGACGTGGCCATCCACGAACAGGATGTTTCCGCCCGTCACCTTTGAGCCTTTCCTCAGATGGTTGGACCTGTCATAGACCTGCCATCGCGACCAGCAGCCGCCGGTGGCCCTGCTGAAATCGGCCTGCTCCCGGTCGGGCCCATTGCTGGCGGTCACGTCGGCGATCAGCTCGACCATTGCAGGAGGTTGCCTGGTGCTGATGAGCGTGCGGACCCATTCCTTGGGCTGGCCGTCCGGGCTCATGGGCTGGTGCGTCCTCGGCGTGGCTACATCGATGAACCAGAAGTAGCCCATGATGCGATGACGATCTTTCCGTATGTCTGTATCCTGGGGCTCGGGTGTGGCATAGGTTTCCGGGGTGCCGGCCGGGAGGTTGTCGCCGTATCGCCAGAAGATGATGTCGTCCCGCTGCCGCCATGAGGGGCAATAGAAGATGTGCCGGTCAAACCCGCCGCTCTGGAGGATGAAATCCGTGGTCCAGTAGGAGACATCGAACAGCCAACGATCCACGGTGTTCATTGGCAGCTTGCCGTCATAGTCGTTGCCATACATGAACAGGCCCAGGCCCATGTTCTTCTCGTGCTGGGCGCACACGGAGCGCCGACCCTGCTCCCGCGCCACGCTCAGCGCCGGCAGCAGAATGCTCATCAACAGTGCGATGATCGCAATCACTACCAACAGCTCGATAAGCGTGAAGCCTCTCTGGTTCCACATGGCAAACCTCTCTCCCGGATCGTCACCGACAGACTACCGCCTTAATCAATCACGCGCCGACAGCATGCCATATAGCATACCATTTCGACGGGAATACCCCAAGCTCAATCGCGAGATTCGGCGGCTTTCCTGCTGCGTCGCCTTCGCCTCTGCTTCTGCCTGTGAATCTTCTCCGCTTTCGCCGCCGCCGGGCTCTTCTGGCCCAGGCTCTTGAGCTCCAGCAGCTCGCACATCCGTTTTCTCGCGTAGTACCGGTTCAGCCGCTGGGACCGTTCCTGCTGCATCTTCACATCCAGCCCCGTCGGCACATGCCGCAGATAGACGCAACTGGAGGTCTTATTGACCCTCTGCCCGCCCGGACCCGAGGACCGGATGAACTTCTCCTCCAAGTCCTGCTCGCGCAGTCCCAGCGCCGCCATCCTCGCCTCCAGCTCCGCCTGCTTCTTCTGCGTAACCCCAAAGTCCATCCTGCTCCAGACCTCCAATCCGCGCCGACCCATCCGCCGGCGCTATTCCACGCTGCGATCCACCGCCAGCACGCCGGGCCATTATACCCTCGTCCGCCAAATTGGGTTTGTTTTTCACAGAGGCACAGCCCATCTCGTCTCTCGTAACCCGTTTTCTTAAAAGCAGTTAGCATCCATTCGCCCTCCAGTCAATTGGGTTTGTTTCGCACGGCTGGCCCCGGCAAATTGGGTTTGTTTCGAACGCCAGAGCACCGTCTGCTCATGTCACTGCAAGGAGCGATGCGACCAGGCAATCTCGGCTCCGGAGATTGGGTTTGTTTTGCATAATCCCGCCCTGCGCTCCAGACCACCCGACCACGCCAATTGGGTTTGTTTCGCACGACAGACCCCCGAGCCCTGGCCGACAGGCGCTTGTAGTGACGCCGTAAGGCGTTTCTCTCGATGGCCTGAGGACGCGCTGCATGCAGGTTTCGTTCGGTTTGGACCATGCGGATTTCGATCTCGGGATTTCGACCTTCTCGGCTTCCCCCGATCTTCTATTCAGTTGTGCCATTATCATACATAGCCAAGCATTCGCCGTCAAGCAAAATTGTGACAATCTGGAGACTTCCAGCGACTGCCGAGTGAGGAAGATAAATCCTTGGCGCATATGGGTTTATACCGATTACGAGTGAATATTTCGTATCTCCGGGTGGCAGCAGCGTCCAAGACAGATGGGATGCGGTCATTCCGCCGCTGCCATGAGGAATTGCCTGACGCAAGGCGGTGCATCGGCTATGGGCGGGTATCGTAGAAACAAATGAACGTGGATTGATGCGCAAATGGCTGTATGAAGGCGAAATGACGATGGAGCCGGACAAGCCCCCGTGAAGTTCAACGGGACTGAGAGCGTGCGGTCGCTCGGCGGCCTCTGGATTCTGGCCGAAGGACAGGGCGAGACGCCCGGCTCCGGCAGCGCGACGACCATACTGACGCTCGGTTATGACCCGCAGAGGAAGCGGTTCGTGACCGTCCACTATCGGCGGAGGAAGTAGCCGATCCGCCCTGCTTGACCCAAATGAACGCGAGCCTATCCATCAGGAACACTCCACTGATGCTCTATGAGACGGAGAGAGAAGGTCCTGGTCGACGAAAACGGGTAGCAGTCCACAGTTACCCGGGGACCACGAGGAGGAAGCAGTAGACGCCAAGGAGGTTCCTGACGTAGAGACGGCCGCCCACAATAGCCGGATGGGACCATACATCCCGCTCCGTGTCGGGCAGATCGTCAAACAGAGGCAGACGAGAGATTGTCTCCAGTCGAGTCTCTGTGGCGCGAAACAGGCACGCCACTCCGCTCTGCGTGACGACCAGGACCTGCCCAGGCCCGGCGATAAACGTATTGTGGTAGCTGAAGAGGTCGTCATCGGCTTGCCAGGACGTGCTCAGCCTGTTGGCGAGGTTCAGGCAAACGAGCGAGCCGCTGCTGCCGAAGAGCAAGTTGTTGACGACGACCGGCGTGGCAGTATCAGGCCTGAGGGCGTCGGACGAGGCAATGGGCCCCGGCTCGATCCGGCCCTCACGATCGAAAGCGAACAGACGGGTGCCATTGTTCTCCGTGCTCACAAGGAGCTTGCCATCGACGACGATAGGCGTGGTCACGTTGAAATCGCCCTCGATCTCAGGCACGAGCGTCCAAAGGCGTTGGCCCGTGTTGGTATCCCAGCCGCCGAGTGACGCGACATCGTAGCCGACGATCTGGCGGATGCCGCCGAGCGTGGCGAGGATGAAGCTCGCGTAGCCGGGGGGACCGCCCGGCGCAGCCCAGAGGATCCTGCCCGTGTCCCGGTCCAGCGCGGCAATCGATGCCTCGGCAGCCCCAGGGTTGACGATCAGCTTGTCGTCCACAATCAGAGGGGTGGATGAGAAGCCCCATGTGGGCAGCTTGGCTTCGAAGTCCCGCTGCAAATGCCGTCGCCACTTGACCTGGCCGCTCTGGAGCTCGACGCAGTGCAGGTGGCCGAAGGCGCCGAGCAAATACACAAGGTTGCCGGCGATCACCGGATTGGCGCGCGGCGAGTTCGTGAAATCCATGTCACCGGGAGCGGGATACGTGAGCTTCCATAGCTCGTCCCCGGTATCCGCACCCAGGCAGCGGAATATGTCGCTCTTGTCGTCCACGCTCTTGTCCGCAACGATAACGCACCCTTGCGCGACGGCCAGACCGGACATGCCGGGGCCCGTCAGGGTATGAGACCAAAGCAACTGTCTGCGTTCAGGCAGCCTGGCAGGGACATCGCGGCTCTGTGCGCGCCGGCCCGGACCACGCCAGTCGGACCACGCCTGGCCCGGTCCCATCGCCGCAAGCGGGACGAAGCCATAGCGGGATTCCATCGCCTGCAGAAGGTCTCTCTGCACACGAACGGCAGCGAGGGCCTTCTGAATCCGCGCCTCCGCGTCCGTGCCGACGCGGTCGGTCGCGTACACGGCGATGAACGGAACGGGATCGGTCCTGCCTATGACGCGGAGCTCACCTTTGGCGAGTGTGCCGCAGCCCTCGAGCAACGGCATGGCATAACTGGAAATCACAGCGGCATCCGCTTCGTCTTCCACGACCGCAATGGCCGCGATATTGCACGCAGGCCGGGTTTCGAGCTCTCCGGATGCGGGCACGTTGAACGCTTCCAAGGTGGCCAGGGCTGCCGCCTGTTTCTCGATGTGGTCCTCGGGGCCAAAGAGGATGCGCCGGCCTTTAAGATCCGCGATCGATCTGGCCGGGTCGCCGTCACGGACAACGAACAGGCCCGTCAGCGAGATACTGCCCTGCCCATCCGTGAGCATGGCCAGCGTTCGCACACTCAAGCGCGCCAGCCTCGCATCGTGGCGAACCACGGAAAGCTCTCCGATAATCAGGTCGAAGGTCGCGTCCCGCGATGGCTGGAGGGCCTCGGAGAAGACCAACTCTACGGGGCGGTCCAGCCGAGCTGCCAGGAATGCTGCCAGCTTGTCGTATCGTCGCTGGGCGTATCCGGCCACGCACGCACAGGCCAGACGCTCGGCGAGCGGATCCATCACCAAGATACGAAGAGGCGAGCCGCCGGCAGGGACCTCGGGGCAGCTTGCCGGGACGCAGAAGAATGCTGCCGCCAATAGAAGCCCGATGAGCGGACGCCATCTGCGTACAGAGCGACGGTCTCTGGAGACGCGGTTCATGCCGTCAGTTCTTCTCGAGGATGCGGACCTGGTTGTTCTTGAAGTCCATCACGTAGACGCGTCCGCCGTCGGGCGTGACTGCAATGGCGATGTTGCTGCAAGACGCCGCCAGGTCGCCGGCGAGAGAGAATCGCTCGACGCCGATGTATCCGACGAGCCCCAGAAACCTCCCATCACTCGTGTATCGCTTGACTCGACCCAGGCCGGATTCGGCTGTGTAGAGCACACCTTCCCCATCAAAGCACAGGTTCATGGGATTGCAGCACGAGCCGAATCCTTCCAGCGCCAGACGGCTTTGTGTGCCCCATTTGTTCAGGATCGTTCCGTCGCGATCGTATGCCACCACGCGATGGGCCGCGTTCTCGGCCAGATAGAGCACGCCGTTGTGGGCCGCGAGGTCACACCGCTGACAACACCCACGCAGACCCTCAGCCAGCAGTTTCGCATTCTCCCAGTCCAAGTCGAAACGAAACAGTCTCGACTTGGAGCCCAGGCTCCACCCCGAGCCGAACGCGACGAACACGTGCCGGTCCGTTGCCGCGATCCCGGAGATTCGCGTCGGACGATCGCGGGCCCGACGCCGTGTTGTCTCATCGACCTGTGAATCCGTTGCACCCGGCACGTCCACGATTTTGAGCACCCGGCCATTCTTCGTCAGCTTGGCGAGCCGCCCTTGCCCCCCGCAGAAGAGCGTGCCGTCCGCCGAGACATCGAGCGCCTCGGGCGCAAAATCGAGCTCAATACTGCCGACCTGTTTGCCTGCAGGACTGATAATCTTGATTTGCCTGGCTTGCCCGTCCGTGGCCAACAGGTCCCCGTCAGGATGGAGATGAAGGGCGGTTATCGCGCCAAACGGGATGTCCAGCGGCTTGAGCTCCCGGTGGGATGCCGATGCCGCCCCGACATCGCCCGCAGGAGGATCGGCATCGCGGTCGGGACTCGCGGATCGACGCTGGGCCGTACCCGGTAACGCAAGCATCACGACAAGACCGATCGTGGCCAAGTGTTGTAGCAGACCGTTCATAAGCGGGCATCTCCCATCTCATTCCATAATCGATATTCGTGTACCCTGCATGTGTCATCCTACCCTGACTGTCCCTCCGACTGCAATAGTGCCGGCAAAGAAAGCGCGTCCTGCCCCTTTCTCATCGGAATCCATGGCCATGTGCTGAAACACGCCGGCCGGTTTTCGGCCTCAACCACGATCTGGCATAGAGCAAACGGGGAGCCCGCTGCGATGATTGCGAAACGTGCAGGTGTTCAGCCCGACAGAAACCAGCGCGCCTGCAGAATGGCTCGGGTGGACGTTAGGCGGCAGCTCACGCGGTCGCATCGTTGGCTTACCAGTCTGGAATTGTTCGGGGAGGCTGCGAAAACGGATGGATGGATATTCTCTCTGGTAAGGATATTCCTGATTGTCCGGCCGTTGATGCTGAGGTACAGGAGCAGCGATAGATTCAGCATAGTGTATTGATGATGACTATACGAGGACTCTATGATGACTCAAGAAGAGACTTCGCGGCGGGACTTTCTCTGCCTCGGCGCGGCAGCGGCAGCGGCCGCATGTGGCGGTTGTGCCGTCCTCGGCTCCCGCAAGGCGGCCGTAACGACCGAGCCAAGACAAGGGGTCATTCGTTTGACCAAAGAACAATCGGCGGCGCTGCTCGCCTCCGAGGGCAGTATTCTGGTCAAGCCCAAGGGCTTCCGCGACAAGATCCTGGTGGTGCACCTTACTGACAGCGCATTATATGCCGTAAGTGCCGTCTGCACCCACAAGGGCTGCACCGTCACCTATAACGAGGACGTGGGTCGCATCGACTGTCCCTGTCACGGCTCGCAGTACGCGCTGGACGGTAGCGTCACCCAAGGCCCGGCCAAACGCCCGCTCAAGCGATACGAAGTCACGACGGAGAACGGGCAGGTCCTGATCAAGCTCTGAGCCACTCAGAACCCAGCCTCAAACCGACCATTTCCAGATAGAGAGCGACGGGTGGCAGCGGCAAGCGGAGCCTGCGGAGCTTGCCGCTGCCACCCATCCTGAATGCCCCAACACTTTCACAGGCATCGCACATCGATGAGGGCGGTTTCTCCTTGCGTTTTGTGCGGGGCCGGGGTACATAGGACAGGAACGATTCGAGCCTCTTCGCTTGAAAGGGACCGGCTAATGTTGAAAATCGGGATGATTGGAGCAGGTTTTGTCGCAAAGTTCCACGAGCGGGCCCTGCGCTCCGTGCGGAACGCGGAACTCGCGGGCGTCTATGCGCTGAAGGGAGCGGAGGCCCTGGCACAGATCGCCCGGCAGGACCGCCTCGGCGACACCCGGGTCTATGGCTCCATTGCCGAGTTGACAAGAGCCGTGGATGTCGTCTGCATCTTCGCCCCGAACTTCGCCCGCGTCGAGATGATGCGGGAGATCGCCCGGGCCGTCGAGAACGGCGCCGAGATCAAAGGAATCATCGTCGAAAAGCCCTTGGCGCGCAACGTCAGCGAGGCGGACACGCTCGTGCGGATCGCCAAGGCGATGAATGTCCCGACGGCGTATTTCGAGAACCAGATCCACATGCCCGCGATCATCCAGGCCCGCGCCCAACTGCTCCAGGTGGAGAAGGCGATGGGCGCCCCTCACCTGGCGCGCAGCGCCGAAGAGCACGGCGGCCCCCACGAGCCGTGGTTCTGGGACCCCACGACGCAGGGCGGCGGCGTCTGCTGCGACATGGGCTGTCACAGCATCGCCTGCGGCATGTACATGGTCACGCCGGCGGATAAGCCCGTCAATTACCTCAAGCCCCTCCGTGTCAATGCGACCATGGCCCTGCTCAAATGGGGCAAGCCGCCGTGGATCGGCCAACTCAAACAACGCGGGGTGGATTACGCCGCCACGCCCGCCGAGGATTACTCCAGCGTCACCATCGAATTCGAGGACCCCGGCACCGGGCGGCGCAGCGTCGTCCAGGCGACGAATTCCTGGATGTACGATGCCCCCGGGCTTCGCCTGCTGATGGAGACCTTCGGGCCGGGCTATTCGTACACCGTCAACTCCCTGCAATCGCCGGCCGGCCTGTTCATCAGTGACGCCGCCGCGACCGCCGTGGCTGATAGCGAGCTGGCCCTGGAGAAATCCCAGGCGTCCCGCGGGGCGCTCATCCTGCAGCCGGACGAGATCGCTCTGTACGGCTACGTCGCCGAGTGGCTCGATGCGCTCCAGGCGTTCGAGAAGGGCCGTGATGCCCTGCTCAACTTCGAATACGGCAAGCTGATTACGACGTTGATCATGGCGGCGTACATGGCTCACGAGAAGCGAAAGGTCATCGATCTGACGGATGCGCGCATTCTCAGCGAGCTCGAGAGCTACGTTCCGCTGATCCAGCAGGGCAACGGCAACCAGGTACTGTAGAGCCGCCAATACAATGAGAGTATGGTTGGACGCCACGCTTGTGAGGATTTTACGGCCCGGACTATTCGCAAGAAACTGAAAACACGTCAAGCCGCGGTCCCGTAGAGAATATGTTGTACGGGTGAATTGGCAATCACTGATTATAGAACTATGGATTGGATAAAACCAGTGCTCGGATCAAACGGGAAAAGATACAGGCTGCGAATCGTGGTGCCGGCATTCCCGGCATTCAACATCTACTCCAGCATCGCCAGCATCACTACGGCCCTGGGCCCGGTGTGCGTGGCCAGCGCGGTCAACGAGATGGAGGGCTGGGATGCGGAGGTGATCGATGAGAACAATCTGGGCCGATATGGCCCACGAGATCCCCGCCGCGGGGCCGATCATAAGTCGCTCCAGGAGCAAAGGCCCGCCGACGTCGTCGGGTTCTACGGCGGTCTGACCAGCACGATCCCCAGGCTCCACGAGCTTGCCCGGTGGTATAGACAACAGGGCGTCGTAACCATCGCCGGGGGACAGCACTTCGCAGGCGACAATATCACGGAGGCGCTGTCCTGCGGCATAGACTACGTAGTTCTGGGCGAAGGCGAGTGGACGATTCGCGAGCTTCTGACGGCGGTGCAAGGCCGCCGTGACGTACGCGACATACAAGGCATCGCCTATTTGCAGAATGGCCAGGTGGTCAGCACGGGGCAGCGCGAGCCGCTTACGGATTTTGGCCTGCTCCCCTATCCGGATTTTTCCCTGGTTCGCTACGCCCGGATCAAGATCTATCCCGTCGAACGGGTCCGCGGCTGCTGCATGAACTGTGAATTCTGCACGGTCAAGGGCAAGCCGCGACCGGCCCCGGTCGAACGGCTGCTCGCCAACATCAGCGAGCTCGTGGAGACCCACAATGCCAGGAGCTTCTTCATCGTCGATGACCTGTTCGGCCAGGACCGTGAGGAGACGCTGCGATTCTGCCGGATGCTCGCAGAGTATCAGGAGCGTATTGGCAGGCAACTAGTGACAACCGTGCAAATCCGGCTGGACAAGGCCAGAGACCCGGAACTACTGGCCGCCATGCGCCAGGCGGGAATCCGGAACGTGGCCATCGGCTTTGAGTCGCCCATCGACGAAGAGTTGAAGGCCATGAACAAGCATCTTGATTCCAGGCAGATGCTGTCTCTTGTCCAGGTCTTTCACCGATTCGGGTTCACCGTGCACGGCATGTTCATCTTCGGCTACCCGATGCCGCCGGGGGTCGAGTTCACCATGCCTCTGGGCGAGCGGGTGGAACGATTCAAGAGCTTCATCCGCCGGGCGAAGATCGACACCGCACAGGTCATGCTCCCTGTGCCGCTGCCCGGCACGGCCTTGCGCCGCCGGCTCCAAGAGCAGAACAGAGTCTATCCGATCCAGGAGGTCGGTTGGGAGTACTATGACGGTAATTTCCCCTTATTCGAGCCTGATGACCCGATCGATCCCGAACAACTGCAACGGGCGGGCAAGAAAATCATGAGCCGCGTGTACCACTTCCGCTACATGTTTCTGGTGGTCGCCAGCATCCTGTCCTTCCCGGCGCTGGCCTTCTCACTTCACCGGCTCAACCTCGCCTGGCGACAATGGAACCGCCGATGGCGCAGCCGCATCATTCGCTTTGGCGGCTGGATCACCATTCGCAAATGGACCTCCAATTTCCAGAGGGGCGATTTCCTCCAGCGGCTGCAAGCCGCCAGAAAGCGGTTGCGCACCGGGCGCGACCCTGCTACCTGTCCCCAGCAAGCCAACCGCCCATCGGCGCCCTCTGACCGCGCGCGAACACCGCCTTCCGAATGAACAGACGGCAATATCGCGTTTCACGGATCGCACGGCTGAAACTGCCGCGCTCGGCGCCGCCTCGCCCGCGATGACATAAAACACCTGTTCATGTCATTGCAGGCAGTGCAGCGATGCAGCAACCTCTTCCCGGGATAGTCGCAGGACTTGCGAAACGGGGTATCAGTACCGTCCGCCGCGTCCACCGCCGCCGCCCGGACCGCCGCCGCCCCGCTTCGGCGTCTTCGGCTTGGCCTCGTTGACCATGATGCTCCGGCCACGAAGGTCCGTGCCATTCAGGGCCGCGATGGCCGCGTCCGCGTCTTTGCGCGCCGGCATCTCGACGAACCCGAATCCTCGCGATTCACCGCTGAACCGATCCTTCACGACGCTGGCAGACTGCACATCGCCATGGGTCGAGAAAAGCTGTCGCAATTCCTCGTCCGTGACCTCAAATGACAGATTCCCTACGTAGATATTCATTTTCTACTCCTTTGCTCCATTCAGCGTGCGTCCCGGCCTCGGCAACGGTCTCCGGTCGGCACGGGGCTGCACCTTCACTGCGATTTTATACTTGTCCGGTATTCTGCAGAATCAGCGAAAAGAGGGGATCAAAGGCGGGAAATCAATATCATGTCAATCAACGTTGATTCCACTCTCACGACGCATCATCCGGTTTCTACTGCAACATTTTGGCAGGATACCGCGCCGAAGGAACCGTTGCAAGCATCAAATTTAATCTATTTTCGGAAAGAATTGCAGTTATTTTGCTTATGGGAGGCAGGTGAAGGTTCCAGGCAGTAAATTGATTTGGACACCGGCTTCTGTTAGCATTGTCCCATGCCGTAGGATGCTGAATATGGATTACGGACAAATGGAAGGGGTAAGGAGTATGCTTAGAAACCTGTGGGGCGTATCGATCCTGGTCACGAGTTTCCTTGCGTTTGGCGCCGAGGCGGCCGCGTATGCTGAGGAGGTTGTGCGGCTGGGGGAACTGGATCTTTCGAAGATGTCCAGCGGGTGGGGCAAGCCTCTGGCGGACAAGACGGTTACAGACAAGGCAATCTCCATCGGCGGACGGACATTCGAGCACGGCGTAGGGACCCACGCCGAGTCGCTATTTTACGTGAAGCTCGACGGAAAAACGGAGCGGTTCCGCGCGCAAGTCGGCGTGGACGATGCGGCCAACGGCAGAGGGACGGTGCGGTTCCAGGTGTATGGCGACGGCAAAAGGCTGTTTGACAGCCGGACGATGAAAGGCGGGCAGAAGGCTAAAGCCGTCGATGTGCCATTGACGGGCGTTCGGCATCTGATGCTGATCGTGACTTCGGGCGGCGACGGGACCGATTTCGACCATGCAGACTGGGCGCAGGCGGAGTTTGTCGCCGCCGGCGAAAAGCCGCAGGCCATCGATGTGCCGAAGCCGCCGGCAGAGGAGCGAATAGCTCTTACGCCGAAGCCCGGGCCTCAGCCGAAGATCAACGGGCCGAAGGTGTATGGCGCCCGGCCGGGCCGGCCCTTCATCTATCGTATCCCCTGCACGGGTACACGGCCCATTCAGTTCGCAGCCGCCAATCTGCCGCAGGGTCTGCAACTCGACGCCGGCACAGGTATCATCACCGGCCGCGTCCCGAAAGAACGTGGCGAAACGGTCGTGACTCTGGAGGCGAGGAATGAGCACGGATCGGATCTGCGGACATTCAAACTGGTGGTCGGCGATATGCTGGCCCTGACGCCGCCGATGGGCTGGAACAGTTGGTACATCCACTATACGCATGTCACTGAGGAGCACATGCGCAACGCCGCCGACGTGATGATCTCCTCCGGCATGGCGGACTGTGGCTACGAGTACGTCAATATCGATGATTGCTGGATGAAGCAGAAAGGTGATGAGCCTTATCGCGATAGTCAAGGGGCCATATTGCCCAATGCCAGATTCCCGAATATCACGGGCATGGTGAATTACATCCACGGCAAGGGCCTCAAGGCCGGACTTTATACGGGGCCCGGTCCGTGGACCTGTGCCGGCTACGTCGCCAGCTGCGAGCACGAGCGCGCCGACGCCGAGAAGTTCGCCGAGTGGGGATTCGATTTCCTCAAATACGACTGGTGCTCCTATAGCCAGGTCGCCGGCGGCAAGGACCTCGAGCACCTGCAACGGCCCTACAAGAAGATGGGCGACATCCTCAAAGAGCTGCCGCGGGACATCGTGTACAACCTGTGCCAGTACGGCATGGGTGACGTGTGGACGTGGGGCGCCGAGGTTGGCGGCCACTGCTGGCGCACCACGGGCGACCTGGGCCTGGAACGGGGCGCCCTCCTGCCGGGGTTCTATGGCATCGGCCTGAGCAACGCCCGGCACTACGAGTACGCCGGCCCCGGCCGCTGGAACGACCCGGACTACATCCTGATCGGCTGGGTGGGCAACGCCCACAACCAGAACGAGCCGGGCCAGCCCACGAAGCTGACGCCCAACGAGCAGTACAGCTACATGTCCATGTGGTGCCTGATGGCCGCCCCGCTGTTCTTCTCCGGCGACATGGCCAAGCTCGACGACTTCACGGTCAATGTCCTGTGTAACCCCGAGGTGATCGACGTCGATCAGGACCCGCTCGGCAAGCAGGCCAGGCCGCTGGTGCAGAACGATGAGACCCTGATCCTGGCCAAGCCCATGGAGGACGGCTCGCTGGCCGTGGGCCTGTTCAACCTGGCGGAACTGGCGAGGGAAATCGCCGTGGACTGGTCCCTGCTCGGCATCCAGGGCCCACGGCAGGCCCGCGACCTCTGGCGGCAAAAGGACCTTGGCCGATGCACGGACCGCTTCGCCACGAGCGTGCCCCGCCATGGCGTCGCCCTGATTCGATTGCGCCCGGAATGATCGGTGCGTACCTGGATTCCCGCCTTCGCGGGAATGACGTGTCAGCGACGGGTGGCAGCGTCGAGGCCGAAGGCCCCCCGCCTTCGCGAGGGCAAGCTTGGCGATGGTCTTGCGCATGCCAAAGACGCCATCGCCAAGCTGCGATTGACGATGCCACCCATCACACTGGACGGTCTTGTGTTTGCCCGGACAAAGCCGGCAAATGCTCTTGCATAGGCGGCGCCCTGCTGATAGAATACTTCTGATGCCGCATCGGGATTCCGATTCATCGGTTCCGGTCGAGTTGGATTCGTTTGACTTCCGGCCGGTGGAGTGTATGGGTTCTTTGCGAGTCTGGTCAGGCATGTCTTGAAATCTGGAGGTGTAGTTATGCGGTCCAAAGGATTCACGCTCATTGAACTGCTCGTCGTCATTGCCATCATCGCGATTCTCATGGCCGTCCTGATGCCCGCCCTGGGCAAGGCCAAGAATCAGGCGCAGGAGATGGCTTGCAAGGGCAATCTCAAGAACTACTGCCTGGCCCTGACCATGTATATCGATGACAGCGACGGCAAGTTTCCGGTGCCGGAGAGATGCTATTTCTCACAAACCGGGGCCTATCCCATAGAATCCGGGCTGTCCAGCTACATTCACGTGCGCTGGTGCAATGATGACCTCAACCTGAAGAATCACCCGGAGTACGCAGGCCCGTTCTTCCGCTATATCGCCAACGCCCGGGCCTTCGCCTGCCCCACGTTCAAAACCCTGGCGGTCCGCAATTCCGAAGACCACTTCTTCATCGCCGATCTCGCGAGACTCAAGCACTACAAGCCCTGGTACAACTATACGATGAATGCCTATCTCGGCAGTGAAAACAGTGGCGTGGCGAATACCCGTGTGAGAAAGATCTCCGAGGTGAAGAAGCCCTGGAACACATTCTCCTTCGTGGAGGAGAGCCCTCTGGTCGATACCAGTTACAACGTCTCGGGTCTCAATGACACATTCATGGTCCCCGGTAGCGACAGCATGGTCCAAGGCTGGCTCAGCAGCGTCGGCAACGATCCGCGACGGGTCATCCCCGGCCCTGCCGGCGTTGGGCCGTTCTGGGATGTCGTCAGCGGCTTCCACAACGCCTCCGCCGCCGATCTGTATAGCGGAAAAGGCAACTGTGCGATCCTGGACGGCCACGTCGAGGCGTTCACACGAGCGGAGACCTTCCCCCACGCCTACCCGCGATAACGAGCCTGACATGCGCGACTGGACTATGACAGAGCAGGCATGTTTGTAGTGTGCCCGTAAGGGCATCAAAAGAAACGCCTCACGGCGTCACTACAAGCGGCTGGCTGTTCTTTCGTCATACACCCGCCAATCAGTTGGCTGCGCCGGGGGACGGGGCGGCGGCTTTCCAGTTGGCGGGATCGTTGCCGTAGGTCGTGGGGGCGATCCGGCTCAAAGACGAGCCCTGACCGTCGGCTTTGACAGGCCACGGATCAACGCTGCCGGGGAAATCGTCCGGGTGGGCGCCGTCGCTGTAGGTGACGCGATCCACGCGAATCCAGTGCCGCGTCCCATCCATGTCCTGGCCGCCCGGCCTGCTGATCTGGACCTTCTCGCCGCCGTTGGCAAGATTGCCCTGGCCCCAGGCAAGGACTTTCACCTCCGCCGGCGCCGTGTATTTCGTGCCGAACAGGTTCAAGTCCTTGACCAGCAGCAAGTACTCGCCCGGCGCCAGCGTCACGGCCGGTTTTGCGGGCAACAGCAGTTCAAGCCCAGGATCGTCCGGGTCGTCCGTAAGCCGCCAGGGGACCTTCTCCTTGGCATCGTACAGCGTCACGGGCTCCGCACTGATATTGAGCAATTCCACGTACTCCGCCTCAGCGGGCACACCCGGATTGTACATGATCTCGTTGATCACGACCGGACCGACCAATGGATCGGCGTTCGACTGCCCCGGCGTAGGCTCGGCCAAGGCGACGAAGTCGAAGCCGCCCGTGCTCTTGTGATAGCGGCCCAGGGAGACGCCGAGGTCGGACGCGTCGAATTTCTGCTGCTCGCTGTAACCGGTCAGCACGCCGTCGGAGCCCGAATGCAGGTACACGGTCTCCCCGTCACGGCTGAGCGCGAACGGCTCCTTGCAGCCGGGATCGGCGGGATTGCCGAAGTGCTCATCCTCGTAGAATACCCGGTAGCCGCCGGCGGGAATGCTCGTGCCCGGCGCGATTTGGTACTTCGTCAGATCGTCCGCGTCGTCGCTGAGGAACCAGCCGCCGATATCGATGGCCTGGCCGGTGGCGTTGTACAGCTCGATCCAGTCCGGCCCGACGCCCTGCGAGTTGGCCAGCAGCTCGTTGATGACCACGGCTCCGATCTCAGGCCCCTGGCCGCTATCGCCGATGCCCGGTGAGCCGCCCGCCCGCGCGCTGGGCCGCCACGAGTTCTTCTCGCCGAGTGCGTTCGGGTCGCCCGTTCGCGGGTCCCTGACCGTGAGGGAAAAGCCCAGGCCGTCCGTAATGTCGAACCAGTTGTCCTCGAAGCGGAAATCGTGAATGACCGTGCCGGCGGCGTCGAGCAGTTCCAGTTTTTCGCCCGCGTTGTCCAAGCTGCCCAGATATTGTCCCGCCACGGGTAAGCCGTCGCCGTACTTCGCGCCGAACGCGCCGGCGTCCTTGACCACGAGACAGTACCCGCCCGGAGCCAGCGCATAGCTGGGGAAGGTGAAATCGACGCCGTTGGCGAACGTCACCAGCTTCAGGTTGATCGTCTCGGCGCCGATATTCGTCAGCTCGATGTGCTCGGTGTTCGGATCGCTGGGACTGCCCGTGTCGAGCGGGTGGTACATGATCTCGCTGATCCGCAGGCCCTCGGCGACGGGTCCGACCGCGTACACCGCCTCGTTCAACGCGCTCCACCGCCCGTCGAGCGTGCGGGCCTTGACATGCGTGCTCTCGGTCAGTTGCACGGGGCTGCCGAACTGGATCGCTATCGGAGAGACGGCGCCCTGGCTGATCTCCCCCGCCGCCAGCTCCGCGGAGATCAGGAAGTCGGAGCTGCCAATCGGCGTATTGAGGCCGTGGATAGCCAGCAGATTCGTGCCCTCCCAGAGCAGACTCGCATACTCGGAAATGTCGAAGCTCGCCCACGCCATGGCGGCTTCATCCGCATTGCCGCCGGAGGCGACGGAGTTCCACTGGGGCTCGCCCGTGAAGTTCTGGCGAGCCACTTCCGCCCCGTTCAGGTAGGCGACAAAACCATCGTCATAACGGACCTTCAATATCATATTGGAGAACCCGGTCTTGCTCACCTCGAACGGAATCCGGATGTAGCAGCTCCCGTTGATATTGTACATCTGGCTCTGCACGTCGATGCCGAAGTACGTGCGGTAGCTGCCCGTGCTCGCCTCGTAGCCGACGCCGCCGGTCCCGGCCGTCCACGAGGAATCGTCGAACAGGTTCGCGTACCAGACGTTGCCCTCCCCGACCTGCAGCCCACCCGCACTGACGTCGCCGACGAGGCGGAACTGGTTCGCGCTGAACGAGGTGATGTTGCCTCGTGCGGCGAACAGCTCGAGCTCGGAGCCGCCGCCCCGCTCGTAGAAGACCAGGCGCAGGTCATGCGATCCCCCCTCGGTGATGTTGAAGGCCGTGAGCGTGTCGCCTGGCCCTCTCGGACTTGGGTAGGAGCTCGTGTACGTCTTGCCTTTCCTGGTCAACGTCAGCGAGAAGCCGTCGTCGCTGTTGACGCCGAAGGTCCATTCGCCCGTTGCCGGGATCATCACCTTGCCCGTCACGAGGACCACGAAATCCTCGACATCCGCATTCATGGTCGTGCCCGGGAACGGCTTGTCATTGTCGAAATTGCCCGCGCCGCCCGTGTTGAAGTAGTTGATGACCCTGGCCTGTTCCCTGGCCACGGCGGCCTGCCGCGTGGGATTGGCGATGACGCCCTCGGCCGCGGTGATGCTATCCACGGCAACGGTCGCCTTGTAGTACGTGACCTGGAAGCCGGCCGGGATGTTGCTGAGCAGGTTGCCGCCGTTGGCCACGCTGGGGACCAGGACCCGCTTCGGCGCATTCTCCGTCAGCAGCGTGACGATTTTGCCGTCCGTGGACTGCCACGCGGGCAGGCGCGGATCGCTGCCGTCCGTCGTGTAGTACACGCGTCCCTTGGCGACGCTCATGGTCAGCAGGCTGTTCGACGGGACCACCCCGCCCTGGCGCGGCGCGCCGTTGATGTTGAAGACCGGGACGGTCGTTGTGGGGTAGAGGCCCGCGTTCTTCAACTGGTTCTGCACGACCGCCGGGCGCTGCGGCATGTACGTGCCCAGGACTTCGTCCCGCTTCTTGCGCCAGTCGGCCAGCGTGTACGGCGTTGCGTTCGACTGATCGCCCCACCGTGCCGACTCGGCGATGATCGACAGCTCGACCTGGTCCGCCAGTTTCTTGTAGCGCGCGTACGAAGGCTGGGCGGTCACCGGCCCGTTGTTGAAGAGGTGCTTCTGGGCGTGATCGCCGAAGAGCAGGCAGAATTCGGGATTCTGGCGCAGGGCCGCGTAGGGAATCGCCGCGCCATCCCTCACGTTCATCACGTTGGCGTTCAAGTCGGACCAGATGACGATCGCCCCTTCCGAGTCCCAGTTGAAGAACTTGAAGCCGGTGGAATTCGGGGGCCGGCGGCAGCCAGCGTAGTAGTTGTGCCCCGGCCAGTCGCCCGTGCCGCCCCAGAAGTTGGAGAACATGTAGTCGATGTAATTCTCGACGTCGAGCAGATCGTCATAGGCGGGATTGCGCGTCCCGTCCGGGTTGTTGCCCTGGATTCTCTGGTAGGAGGCGGGGTCGGACAGTCCCGCCCGGGCCCGACTCAGCATGGCGTTCCAGGTGGTCAGGTTGCTGTCGCCCCTGGCCTCGCCGCGATTGATGGCGTCCCATTCCTCCTCGTCCCCTCCGAAATAGGCGGCGCAGAAGGACTCGACCGGCCGCTCCGTCACGTTGTACAGGCCCCAGTACAACCCGTTGAGGTACAGGTGTACGAATGTTCCATGAGGCGACGGCCGGCCCAGCGCCAACTGCGTCCGCCGCATGAACTCATCCACGATATACTGCGTGTTGGTCCGGCCCCAGTCGTTCCAGGCGTCATTGGCCCCGCCTCGCAGAATGATCATGTCGAAGCTGGTGGTCGCGTCCTCCTCCTCGAACAGCTTGAAATTCAGCTTCGTCGGGCCGTAGTCGCGCTTGAACATCAGGCGGAACGTCTTCTTGCGGGTCAAATTGTATCCACGGAACGCGCCGCCGTAGATTCGCAGGCCGGCATCAACCTCAAAGCCCGTGCTGCCATCGGGATTGATCCACTCGACGGACACCGGGCGCTCCCACTGAACGCCCTGACCCCACGGGTTTGCGTGGAGGCCCTGCGGCCCGAACAGGTTGTCCACCGTGGTCACGATGGACATCGTGGGCAGGGACAGCAGGGCCGGCTTGAGTTGGTTCCGATACAGGGCGCTGTTCACGACATCCGGGTCCATCTCGTAGTCGGCGTTGGTGGAGCCCCACAGCGCCGGGAAGCCGGGCGGGTTCTTCGACTGCCGCAGCACCTGGTCGGGGAATATGTACGTGTGCGTCTGCACAGGACTTGGCATCCAGCCCGGCCTGAACGCAGCTACGCGCAGACACGTCGTGGTGCTTATGGTGATCGGGCCCGTGTACACCAGGCCGCTGACTTCCGTCGGCTTTGTCCCATCCGTCGTGTAACGGATCGTGGCCCCCGGCGTATCGCGGAAAATGCTCAGCGGGAACGACGCCGAGTAGAAGCCCCGCTCGTGGCTCAGCTCGGGCGCGGCCACAAGATCGACGGCGCCGGAGACATTGGCCCGGCCGGGCGTCGGCGCGACAAAGTACTGCGGGATCCTGACCTGCCCGGAGGCGTCGAGCTCCGGGGCCGCCAGGAAGATCGAATTGGCCTTGTCGTCGTTGAGCCCCTGGATCGCGAGCACGTTGCGTCCATCGCGCAGCAGGTCCTTGTGCCGCGAGAGGTCGAGCACGGCCGGGTCGCCCATGAGCAGATCGGACCGGTCGCTGCCGGCCGTCGAGTCCCAGCGGGGTGTCCCGGTGAAGTTCGCCCTCGCCACTTCCGTGCCGTTGAGCCAAGCCACGAAGCCGTCCTCGTACCGCATCTGCAGCCGCAGCGAGTCGAAGAAGGCCGTTTCCTCCGCATCGAACTCCGCGCGCACCCATAGCGAAGCGTTGACCCCCAGCATTCTGTCCCTCAGCAGGTTGTTCGTCTGGCTCCCAAACGTGACCTTGTCGAACGCGGCGACGGAAACGGTGCCCGTCGTGTGGGATGTCACACACATGCCCATGTAGGCGTCCTGGGCCATGGCGATCGCCTCGGCGCCCTGCTGTGCCCAGTTCACGCCGTCCGGGGAATAGTAGCCGCTGAAGACATTGCCGCGCCGGGTGATCCGGATCCAGTAAGGAGGCTTGAAGCCGTTGCCCTGCGCCAAGGCGGTGGCTCCGCCCGCGGCCGTGCGCCGCAGGAAGGCGGTGCCGCTTCGCGGGGAGACAACCTGGGCGGCATGGCGGGAGTTCGCAGCGAGCGTCTCGCGGATCATGACGCCGGCCTTGGCCCAGGCATCCGTATCGACCATGCCCATGACGAACGCCGTCAGCTCACCGTCGCCTCGGAGGGGCATGTAGAGGTAGTAGAACGAATCCGCCGAGCCGCCGATGTCGGCGCCGTCGCCGAGGACCATGAAGCCTGTCGCGGTGGGAGCGCTATAACCGCCGGGGACGGCGGGATTGCCGATGTCCCGGCCCACCAACTGCGAGGTCTGCGAGAAGCCCAGACTGGCGGTCGCCGTCGGCCAACCGTCATCGTTGAAGCTCACGGCCGTCCAATCCCGCCCCGCGTCCTCGGCAAGCGGGACATGGTAGGACACCGTCGAGCCGGAGCTGACGAACTGCGCAGCCGACTGGCCCAGACCGTACGAGATGTCCGTCAGTTGCTCAGGGTAGGCTGGGTCGTACTCGTCCGCCACGGTGCGGCCGTCGCTCCTGATCAGGGCCAGGTAGCCGCCTCCGGCGCTGAGTTGGAAACTCGCGTGCAGTTGCCCCGCCGTGCGGTTCTTGCCGGAGGCGAAGACGACCAGATAGCCGTTCGAGCTCAGCTTCGTCCCGTTCGGAAACTGCCACTTGGTCAGGTTGTCGCTGCTGTCCGTCAGGTACCACCCGCTAAGATCGAAGACCCGGTCGGTCGGATTGTATAGCTCGATCCAGTCGGATGAATCCCCGTCGGCGTCGAGGAGTTCCCCTCCCGCAAGCGGCAGGCGGCTGCCGTTGCTGGCCATGAATTCGTTGATGACCGGCGTCTCGACATTGACTCGCCAGTTCGATGCCAGCCGCGAGAAATCGGATAGCGTCACCTGGCCGTCACCGTCCAGGTCCGCCGGGCACCCCAGGGTCTCGCATTCCGCGTCCAGCCAGTTGTCCGCGAGGATTCGCAGGTCGAGGTAATCCACCTTGCGGTCGGTGTTGAGGTCCCCCACAGGATAAATGGCCGCTCCTGCCGTAAAGGTCCCCAAAACGCTCAACAGCACGACCAGGCGTTTGTCTCTCATGCGGAACATCTCCTCCGGTACACTTCGTTGCCGTGACGCTGACCATTCACTATATCGGTCGAACAGGACTGTCGGTCCTGCGATCCAGGGACGTTCATTATACCATTTTGCACGCGCCGCCGTCAAAACGTTATCGGTCCGCGTGCCATACATTGCTCAATGATTCCATGTTATCTGCCGATAAAGGGGTAGAATCGTAAATGCAAGCAACGAGTGGAGTTCTGCAAAATGATTATTCAAGGAAATCCCAAAGCTGATTTCCTTGAATAATACAAGCCCAACTTCCATTGTGCAGGACTCCACCAATGAATCGCGCAGGAGCATGGCATGCAGGCAAGACTCAGGTTCCTCGGAGCCGCCCAGAATGTCACGGGATCGCGGCATCTGCTGGAGATCGATGACACGAGGATTCTGGTCGATTGCGGCCTGTACCAGGAACGCCAGTTTGCGTCTCGCAACTGGGACCCGTTCGACGTGCCGCCGGCGAGCATCGACGCCGTGCTGTTGACCCACGCCCACCTGGACCACTCCGGCCTGTTACCCAAGCTGGTGAAAGAGGGCTTCAAGGGGCGCATCTATTGCACGCCGGCGACGGCGGAAATCGCACGCATCATCCTGCTTGACGCCGGCCATATCCAAGAAGAAGACGCGGCCTACAAACGCAAGCGGCACAAGAAGGAGGGACGCGAGGGCCCCTTTGGCGATGTGCCGCTGTACACCATCGAGGATGCCCACCGGTGCACGCCCCTGTTCGAGCCCGTGCCTTATACGGAACAGATTGAGATCGCCCCGGGCGTGCAGGCCATGTTCTCCGACGCCGGTCACGTGCTCGGCTCCTCGTTCATCCACGTCGCGGCCCGGCGCGATGGCGACGCGAAGCACGTGCTGTTCTCAGGCGACGTGGGCCGGACGAACCGGCCCTTCCTGCACGACCCCGATCCCGCCGGAGACGGCGATTACGTCCTCGTCGAATCCACCTACGGGGACCGCGTGCACGACGGGTCGGAGGACATCAAGGCTGCCATCGCCGAGGTCGTCAACGCCACAAAGGCCGCCGGCGGAAACATCATCGTGCCGAGCTTCGCCCTGGAGCGTTCCCAGGAGCTGCTCTACTACATCGATCAACTGCTGGTTGACGATGCCATACCGCACATCATGGTCTTTCTCGACAGTCCAATGGCGGGCGCGATCACAAAAGTGTTCCGGCGACACCCGGAGCTGTTCGATGCCGAGATGCACCAATTCATCAAGAAGAACGGCTCGCCGCTCGACTTCCCAGGGCTCAAGATCACCGAGACCGCGAAGGAGTCCAAGGCGATCAATTACATCAAGGGCACGATCATCGTCATTGCCGGTTCCGGCATGTGCACCGCCGGCAGAATCAAGCACCATCTGGTCAACAATATCTCGCGTCCGGAGAGCACCATCATGTTCGTCGGCTACCAGGCCACCGGCACGCTGGGCAGGCGCATCGTGGATGGCGACCCGGAGGTCAGAATCCTCGGCCGGAATTACCCGGTCAAGGCCCGCGTCGTCCAGATCCAGGGCTTCTCCGCTCACGCCGACAAGGAGGAGTTGCTGCAATGGCTCAAGTCCCTGAGCAAGCCCCCGCGCAAGCTCTTCATCGTGCACGGCGAAGCGGCAAGTGCAAAGCATTTCGGCCAGTTCGTCCACGAGCGAACCGGCTGGGAGGTCGCCGTACCCGCCTATCAGGAAGAAGCGATCCTGAACTGACCACACGGGATGCCCTGCGGATTCAGTATTCCTTGAATGGGCCGCAAGTGGGTGGTAGCATGGATCAGCAACTGTTTGAACCATGCTTGGACACGCGGGACCGATAGGGACTGAATGGCAACGGGCCCGCCGGATAGAATGAGGTGAGCATATATGAGAGATAATAAGGTTGGGAAGATCACTCGCAGGGATTTGCTCGGCGGCGCTGCGGTGGCTGCGGCTTTTAGCGTAGTGCCGAGTTACGTGCTTGGGGGCGCCGGAAATACCTCGCCGAGCGAGAAGGTCAACGTGGCGATCATCGGCACGGGCGGCCAGGGCATCGTCAATATGAAGCAGCTCTTCAACGAGCCGGACGTGCATATCGCCGCCCTGTGCGACGTCAACGACGTCAGCGACTACAGCATGTACTACTACGGCGGCACGGCCGGCCTCAAGCCCGCCCTGGAATTGGTCCGGCAGAAGTACGGCCAGCCCTGCCCCACGTACCGCGACTACAATGAGATGCTCGACAAGGAGGACATCGACGCCGTCCTGGTCGCCACGCCGGACCATTCGCACGCCGTGGTCTCGCTGGCTGTCCTCGCCAAGAAGAAGCACCTGTATTGCGAGAAGCCCCTGTGCCGCACCGTCTACGAGACCCGCGTTGTCACCGAGGCCGCCCGCAAAGCCGGCGTCGCGACGCAACTCGGCAACTTCGGGCACTCCAGCGAAGACATCCGCCTCACTTGCGAATGGATCTGGGATGGCGCGATCGGCGACGTTCGGGAGGTCCATGCGTGGACGAGCACGGGCGCGCGCCGCTGGACCGATCTCACGGACCGGCCGAAAGACTCGCCGCCGGTGCCCGCCGGTCTCGACTGGCAGCGATGGCTCGATCCCGTGCCGCCCCGGCCGTACCACCCCGATTATGCCCCGGTCCGCTGGCGCGCGTGGTGGCAGTTCGGCTCGGGCACGATCGGCGATTTCGCCTGCCATCATCTGGACCCGGCCTTTTGGGCCCTGAAGCTGGACCAGGCGGATCGCTTCCAGGTCGAGGCCAGCTCCTACGGCACGACCGAGGAGGTCTGCCCTGCCGCTTCGCTGATCTACTTCGATTTCGCCGCCCGTGCCGGTATGGCGCCGGTCCGCATTACATGGTATGAAGGCGGAGTGATGCCGCCGCGGCCGGCCGGGCTGGAGGAAGACAGAAGCGTCGTGGATAACGGCATTCTCTTCATCGGCACCAAGGGCAGCATTCTCGGCGAAGGTTGGGGACGCTCGCCGCGAATCATTCCGGAGACGAAGATGCGCGCCTACAAGCGGCCGCCGAAGACCCTGCCCCGCGTCGCCGGCCATCATCGCAACTGGCTGGACGCCTGCAAAGGCAAAGGCCGGCCGAGCACGCATTTCGACTACTCGGGCCCGCTCACGGAATTCGTCCTGATGGGCAACGTCGCCCTCCGCGCCGGAAAGAAGCTCGACTTCGACTGGAAGAAGATGACGGTGACCAATATCCCCGAGGCCAACAAGTTCATCAAGCCAGTCTATCGCGAAGGTCGGACGCTGTAGCAGCAAACACAGGTCCCATTCGTCCTATGGGTCTTATGTGGACGCTGTGGACGTATTAGGACCTATAGGATTGCGGGCGAGCCTGTCAATCTTCCGGCAGGGGCTTGCCTTTCGTCTCGGGCGCCCAAATCAGGGCCACAAGGCCAATGAAGTAGATGCAGGCAATGATGATGCACCCGACCCGGAAAGGCTCGCCGATCTTCATATCCTTGAGGAACGCAAGGAGATAGGCGCTGCCGAAAATCGCCATGGCGGTGATGACGCGCCCGACATTGTAGCAGAATCCCACGCCGGAACTTCGCAGACGGGTAGGGTACAGTTCCGGGAAGTAGATGGCGTAGCCGCCGAATACGGAGAGGGACCAGAAGCCTAGAATCGGGAGCATCCAGAAAACGTGGTTCGGCTGGCGCAGGTTTTGGAAGATCAGAACCGTGGCAATGAAGGCGCCCAGGAAGCACAGGCCGAAGGCCCAACGTCGGCCAGATCGGGTGGCCATCATCGTGAAGAAATAGACGCCGAAGAACGCGCCGACGTCCTGGAGCATCAAACCGATCCCCACGTAGAAGTCCTGTTGGCTTTTGGTCATTGTCTTGAGACCGTCGCGGACAAGCTCGGGCGAGAAGAACCCCACGCCCCACAAGCCAATCACCCCCGCCACAGCGAGTGTCAGCCCCACGAGCGTCCGGCGCCGAAGGCCCGGGGCGAACAGGTCTCGCCAAGCACCAAGCTGTTTGTGCAAGTCCTCGGATGCCTTGGATCGGGCCTGCCGCCAGCTTTCCGGCTCCTTGACCTTCTTCTGAATGACTACCACCAGGATCGCGGGCAGCACGCCAACCACAAAGAGCCATCGCCAGTTCTCGATGCCGAACGTAGTGGACTGAGGCTTCAGCCAGAGAGTAAGGGCGGAGCCCATGATGTTGCCTGTGGCCGAGAAAGCCTGGAGCAAACCGAGGGCGTGAGGACGCGCCGCCGGTGGCGTCACTTCTGCCACCAGGGACACGGCCGCGGCAAACAAGCCTCCGACGCCAAGCCCCATGAGGAATCGGTATGTGATGAAATCCCACGTGGACACGGCCACCGCGGACAGTCCGGTAAAACCGGCGTAAATGGAGATCGTGATCATCATCGTCTTGACGCGTCCGATCCGGTCGCCTAGCATTCCGAAGAAGAACCCGCCGACGGCCCAGCCAAGCATGATCATAGCAGTCGCGACCCGCCCGTAGAATTGCACCTTCGCTTTCTGATCGGCGGTGAGCGGTGCGGCGTCGGGCTTATTCACCTCGCTGCCATAGATCAGGCTGTTCATCGCCGGGGTGCGGACGATGTTGAAAAACCGCTGGTCCATGCAGTCGAATAGCCAACTCATCGTCGCAATGGCAAACACCAGCCAATGGTAACGATTGAGTTCCTTCCACCAGGGTCTTGCGGCGGCGATTGGGCCCATCGGAATGGATTCGGCGGATTCAGCCATCTGCTATTCTCCTTGTCCACATGCAGCCCCCGCCCTCGGGGGTGACGGTGTAAATTCCCCAGCCGGCGGCCAGGCTGCCCACAACAAACGGATGCGCCTGCGGCTCCACCCGGCCAGTGACGCTGACGCACAGGCCGGTCGCGGATGTTCCAAGGCATAACCGCGACACAGTGTACCGCCGACCCGCCCGAAAGAAAACTGATTTTTCCACGCACTCCGCTCGTGTCCGTGAAGATGTCAGGGCCTTGAGGATGGGCTCTGTCGCTGTGGAACGGGCAGAGGTCCCTGGAAAAACAGCCGGGGCCCGTGTCGTGAACACGGGCCCCGGTTTTTCATGTGGTCGGTGGTGGAGACGCAAGATTCTGCGTCTCTGCCGAATCGTAACAATCGTTACGGCTTAGTGACGCGGATGTCGTCGATGTAGATTCGGCCGCTGCCGTCCGCCTGGGGAGCGTTGCGGTCGCCTACGCCGATGTACACCTTCTTGACCCTGGCCACACTCACGCCGGCACTGGTGAACTGGCTCAGCGGGATCTTCCACTCGGTCCATTGCGTCGTGAGCACCGCGGCCGGATCGGGGTTCGTGACCACGCCGCTCTTGCCGGTGCTGTCCTCGATGGCGACGTACAGATCATCCTGGCCGTTGCCCGAGGCATTGCCGCGGAAATATAGCGTCAGGTCTGTCACGCCGTTGATGGTCCAGTTCTGCGGACTCGTCCAGGTGGTGACCGTCTCGCTGTAGAACGGCGCCACGGCGTTGTTGTAGTCCATGGGCATCGCCTGTCGGCCGCCGTGGGTGATGGACGTTTCCATAATGTCGCCCAGCGCGGGATCGTAGCCGACCAGGGCCCCCGTGCCGTTGCCCGGATTGCCGGCTGGGAAGAAATCGTCCTTCGAGAAGCCCCAGCCGTCGATCCAGGTCTGGAAGACGCGGTCCGGCGAGTCGTTCGTGTAGCTCTCGAAGTCGTCCACGACGATGAAATCGGCGGCGGTGAAGCTCCACACGCCCCCCTTCCACGGGCTGCCGGCGGCGGCATCGTTGACCTCATCGACCCGCCAGTAGTAGGTCTTGCCCCAGACCAGGGCCCCCGGATCAAACGTGGTTTCACTGAGGGGCTGCCGGCCTATGTAGACACCCGCGGTGACGGTGTTGGCGTCGGCTGCTGCCTGCTCGCTGTCCCCGAAATAGACATCGTGGAAGGCGGCCTTGGCGCCGGCTTTCCAGCTCAGCGTGGAGGTCTGCGGCACGCCGGTGGCCTTGTTGAACGGCCGGGGCCCGAAAGCCGAGACGGCCTCGAATGGCTTGAGGTAGATGCCGCTGATGATCGCGCGGGTCGAGATGCCGGGGCCCTGCCAAGCCACCTCGCAATGGTCGCCGAGGATACCATCCTGCCACAGGGCCATGATATAGTAGCGGGCCGCGTCCAGCTTGATCGGCACGGATGTCTGCTCCGGGTACTTCTCCCACTCGCGGGCGCCGGTCCAGCCGGGCACACTGGCGATCAGTTGCACGCTGCCCGGATCGTCGTCTTTGCTCAGCCACAGCTCGGCCGTGTCGTCGCTGGCCACCCAGAAAGTGTACTCGCCCGCGACCGGGACATGGACCCAGCCATGCATGCGTCCGCCATAGTTGTCCTTCGCGTCGCCCCAGCCCGGGGTATCGAACGCCGTCAGTTGGGCAGTCGAGGTCGGATTGTCGGGGAAGTTGGCGCTGGCCTTGAGTGCAGCCAGGTCCCCCGTCATATCCTCATAGACTTCCTGTGTGATCGTTCCAAGTCCAGGCAGGGTCGTCCGGAAGCTCCAGACGGCGCCCTTGTATGTCTCTATGGCGTCGAACTCGTCCACTCTCCAGTAATAGGTCTTGTCGAACGCGAGCGTTCCGGGGTCGTACGAGGTCTCGGCCGTTGGGACGCCCTCGATGGCTTTGTTGATATCCTCGAAGCTCTCGCCGAAGAAGACGTAATGGACGATCGCACTGAGGCCGCCGGACCAGGTCAGGTCGGCGTTCGGGTCCACGAACTGCACGGTATCGGCCGGGCTCGGCTTGTAGGCCTTCTTGGACGGCACCAGGAAGCTCCAGACCGGGCCCTTGTACTTCGTCCCGCTCAGATCGACTTCGTCGATGCGCCAGTAGTAGGTCTGCCCCAACGTGAGTCCCGTCGGATAAGCGAAGCCGGGCATGCCGACGATGTACAAGGTGAGTTGTGCCGGCTGCTTGGCCCGGAACGTGTCGCCGGCGCCGTTGAACACCTCGTCATAGGTCGTTCCGAAGTAGATCTCATGGAACACCGCTGTCGAGCCGGGCGTCCATGACAGGTTCGCCCAATTGGTCCCATTGATCGCGCCGTCGGCAGGGTTCGGTTTCGTGGCCCCGAAACGGGTCGCCAGCTTCTTGACCTCCGTGAGCGGCAGCACCGTATCGTAGATGCGTACCTCGTCCAGCGCCCCATTGAAGCTGTTCCACCCGCCCGAGTTATCGCAACCGATGGTGATCACGGCATCGGTTGCAGGTCCGAAGGAGAAGCCACCCCGGCCGGTTTCCTGGCCGTCGATGTAGAAAACCAGCGTCGTGCCGTCGAATGTCGCGGCTACGTGCGTCCATTCGCGAATGGGCAGAACGCGCCCGCCGCAATTCGGGTAGCTGTCGCCCCGGAAGAAAGAAATCGCGTTGCTGGTGGCACTGATTTCGAACTCCCACATCTGATTGGCGCCGGTGGAGTCCCAGCTATTTCGCTTGCCGACCACGCCCTGCCAGTTGTTCGGCCCCACCGGTCCGGCCCATCTGGCCCAGAAGGTCACGGTCAACTGGCCCGTGCCGGCGGACGGGTTCCACGTGCCGCAGTTGACCCATCCGGCCGCCGGATTCTGACCGTTGTAGGACAACGCCTTGCCGGATCCGGGCGGACCATCCACCCAGGCCGGCGTCCCCTGGATCGTGCCATTGTGCCCATTGCCGGAGGCATCGGCCGTAGTCGTCCCGGTCCCCTCATTCAACGGGTAGTATGCCACGAGCTTTGCCGTCGCCGGGCTCGCCGCCAGGCCCGCAGCCACGGCGAGCAAAGCCAGGTATGCGAGCTTTCTACACATGATCGTCTTCCTCATCCATCCGCGTTCCTCGCCGTGCCATTTCCTTATCACCGACCTGGTCCTCTTGGGAACCGCAATCCACAGGTCCCATATGTCCTCATCATATCCGGTCCATCGCATCGCGGTCAAGCACAAAACGCCTCCCGTGAAAGAGGGGGTGACTGCGATGCGGCTTCCACCTGAGGCATGAGACGGGGAAATTGCTGACATCAAGGGAGGAAAAAACCCACCTTCTCTCTTCTGATTGTGGACCCGCGTGCAGCGTATCAAGGTTCGGGTTTAAGGAGTGCGTATGATTTGGACCTATGCACTGGCCAGCGTCGTACTGGTCAGCCTCTTATCGCTGGTGGGCATCGTCTTTCTGGCGATCGACAGGGCCAGGCTGCAGAGAATACTGCTCGTGCTCGTCAGCTTCGCCGTGGGTGGCTTGGCGGGCGATGCTTTCATCCACCTGATCCCGGAAGCCTTCCGGGACCTGGGGCTCAACCTGTCTACTTCCCTTCTCATCATCCTGGGAGTGATCCTGTTCTTCGCTGTGGAGAAGCTCATCCGCTGGCGCCATTGTCATCTGCCTTTTTCCGAGCATCACGTCCACCCGGTGGCCGTCCTGAACCTCGTCGGCGATGCCGTGCACAATCTCATCGACGGCATCGTCATAGGCGCCAGCTACGCGGTCAGCATTCCCATCGGCGTGACCACAACCATTGCCGTCGTGCTGCACGAGATCCCGCAGGAAATCGCCGACTTCGGCATTCTCGTCCACGCGGGCTTCACGGTTCGGCGGGCGCTGCTGTTCAACCTCGCATCCGCCATGGTGGCCGGTCTGGGCACGGTCCTTGCCTTGACCGTTGGGCCGCGCGTCGAGTCGTTTTCCCTCATCATGCTCCCGATCACGGCAGGCGGGTTCATCTACATCGCCGGCTCCGACCTCATTCCCCAGATCCAGGAGGCGTGTGACGGCATGCGCGTCACACTGGCCCATTTCCTCGCCATCCTGCTCGGCATCGGACTCATGTCCCTGCTGACCCTGCTCGACTGAATCGGGAGACGCCGCCCTGCATAAATCTGAATGATTGACGGATACTGCACGCTGCCGGCGAATCTGGTATCATAGGTGGTGATGCATGCTGGAGTATCTCGCAGGAGCCTATATGAAGATTCGCCGAATCGTTCGAGCTGGTCTGCTGGCGTTGCTTGCAGTCGCCGCGGTGGTTGCTGTCACAGTCGGAGGGCTCTGGTGGTACTTCCATCCATCGTTCGAGCGCACGGACCGCATCGTTTATACGCAACGGCACGGCGTGGACCTCACCTTTGACTGTCTGCGGCCTTCGCGGCCCAACGGCGTCGGGATTGTCGTCATGGTCAGCGGTGGCTGGCGGTCCGGACCCGAGGGCTTTCGCCCCTGGATGACAGCCCCCCTGCTGCGTCGCGGATACACGATTCTCGCCGTCTCCCATATGTCCCAGCCCCAGGCAACTGTCATGGAGATTGTGGAAGATGTGAACCGGGCCGTGCGATTCATCCGACATCATGCGAGGGAGTACGGCATCGACCCCAATCGCCTCGGAGCCACTGGCGGCAGCGCAGGCGGCCACCTGAGCCTCATGCTCGCGACCCGCGGCGGTCCCAGCGCACCGGATGCTACCGACCCCGTAGATCGCGAAAGCAGCGCCGTCCAGGCGGCGGCTGTCTTTTTCCCGGTCACGGACCTGATGAACCTTGGGCGATCCACGGAGAACGCGGGTGATGGCGGCCCGCCGAGGAGTTTTGTGAAGGCCTTCGGGCCCGAGGCAACAGACCCGGCCGCGTGGAAGCAAATTGGTCGGGATATGTCGCCAATCTACCATATCACAGCCGCCCTGCCGCCGGTGCTCATCATTCATGGCGGTGCGGACACGCTCACCCCGCTGGAGCAATCCGAATGGTTCGTGGCCCGTGCCCACGAGGCCGGAGGCACGGTGAAGCTCGTGATCCGTCCCGGCAAGAAGCACGGCTGGCCTACCATGCTCTGGGATATCCGCCAGTTCGCGAACTGGTTCGACCGATATCTGCGCACAGCAGGCAAAACCGCAGGCCGCCAACCGGGCCGGCAGTGAAACACTCCCCGGGATTTGCGTCAAATACCCATCCCGCGCAATGCCCCTATCCATGTAGCATTCAATCATAGTATCGTTTTGCGCTTTTGACGCGGTTCAAATTAGGCGCGGTACTGATTACTTGACGGGAAAGGGAGATGCTGCCATGGCAAACCGTAGAATTGCATTCGCGGTCGTACTGTCTTTCATCGTAGCGGCTTGTGGTGTTTCCACGGGATGGGCGGATGAAGTGACGTACTGGAACCAGGTGGCGCTGGAGATCGTGAAACAGAGCGCAACGCACCCGCCGAAGGTGGGTCGGGACTTGGCGATCATGCACTCCGCGATGTACGATGCGCTGAATGCGATTGAGGGGACGCACTACTCTCTGTTCTACAAGCCTTCCGTGACCGGGCCGGCGTCGCCGGAATCCGCCGTGGCTGCGGCCGCCCATCAATCGCTCGTGAATCTATACCTCACGTATGAAGCGAGTCTGAGCCAGATGCTCAGTGCCAGACTGGCCGCCATTCCGGATGGGGCCGCCAAGAGCAACGGCATCACCCTGGGCCGAAGCGTCGCCGACAACATGCTGGCCCTGCGAGCCTCGGATGGATCCAATCTCAGCGCTGATTATCCGGGAAGCACGGCGCCCGGGCAGTGGCGTCCGACGCCGCCGGGGTATAAGTCCGGCCTGGCGCCCCTGTGGGGCAATGTCACTCCGTTTGCCATTCCCAGCGCGGAGGACTTTCGTCCGGGTCCTCCTCCGGCGTTGAATTCGCCGCAATATGCCGCAGCGGTCGAGGAGGTGCGGCAGATCGGCAGTTCCAACAGCACCACGCGAACGCCGGAGCAGACCCAGATCGCCGACTTCTGGAGTGACTTCTCCGGCGTCACGGCCACTCCCGCGGGCAAATGGAATCTGATCGCCCAGACGCTGGCCGAACAACAGAGCAATACCCTGGCCCAGAACGCGCGGATGTTCGCTCTGCTGGACATCGCTCTGGCCGATGCAGGGATCGTCTGCTGGGACACCAAATACACCCATGGTCTCTGGCGGCCGGAAGATGCCATCCGCCTGGCCGACACGGATGGGAACCCGGCAACCCAGGCGGACCCTTCCTGGACCCCCTACCTGGCCAGCCCCGCCTTTCCGGAGTACATGTCGGGGCACAGCACCTTCAGTGCCGCCGCTGCGGAGATGCTGGCACTCTTCTTCGGCGCCGATCAGATCCCCTTCGAGACCACGGCCGGCTTTGACGTTCTGCCCGGAGTCACGCGATCCTACGACAGCCTGTCCGAAGCCGCCCTCGAAGCGGGGCTCAGCCGCATCTACGGCGGCATTCACTTCAACTTCTCCAACCTCGCCGGCTGGGAAACCGGGCAAGCCCTCGCCGACTATGTATTTGCCGGCAGCGCGCAGGTAATACCTGTTCCGGGCAGTTCCATCCTGGTGCTCATAGGAGCCGCGTGCCTGCTCAGGTGCAGACGTGCACGCCGCGCCAGCCCGGAACCCATGAATACTCGCTGACACCGTTCGCGATACTGATCAGAGGGACCCATTCTGCATATCTTTTCGCAACGACCCTTGCGTGCCGGAGGGCGCGGCGGTAGACTGACCCCTGTGACGGGGGTCGATTCCGGGACGGGACATTCATAGAACAACATGGTTGGAGAGACGTGAACGAGGGGAAGAAGCACACCAAGACGCCTGTGAAAGAGGGGCAAAGGAGACAGATCATGAGCAGCATGTCACGAAGAGAGTTCCTGAGAGCCGGTCTTGCAACTGGAACGCTGGTGTCGTTGGGCGGTTCCGCCGGGTACGCCGCAATGAATAGCACGCGGGACAAGCCCGCCGGTCGGCCCAACATCGTTTTCATTCTGTCGGACGACCACGGCCTGGATGGCGTGGGATGCTATGGCTCCGATCGTCACAAGGGACGGACCCCGAACCTGGACGCCCTGGCTGCGGGCGGCATCCGGTTCGAGCGGTGCTATTCGACGCCGCTGTGCGGGCCGACGCGTTGCGAGATCATGAGCGGCCGCTACCCCTTCCACACAGGCGGCCTGACGAATCGCACCGCCGGACGGCCTGTGGCCCAAGACGAATACCCGCTGGCCCGCATCCTCAAGGAGGCCGGCTATGACACCTGCCACGCGGGCAAGTGGCGGCAAATGGGACAGACGCCGGGTGACTGGGGCTTCGACGAGTACATCACCGACAACACCGCCGGCGGCTGGTACTGGCAGAAGAGCTACACGAAGAATGGGCAACTCGTAGAGACGCCGGAAGAGGTTTACTGTCCGGATGTGTACCACGACTTTGCGGTCGATTTCCTCCGGCGTCATGCGCCAAGGGCTGCGGCGGCGGCCAAGCCGTTCTACCTCTACTATGCGTCACACCTGGTCCATGGCCCGATCCTTCGCACGCCCGATAGCAAGCCCGGGGAGACAGACCCGGCGACCCTCTACAATGACAACATTGCCTACCTCGACAAGCAGGTCGGCCTGCTGGTGGCCGAAATAGACAAGCTCGGCCTGCGCCAAGACACGCTGATCATTTTCTCGGCCGACAACGGCACGGTCGGACAGCCGACCAGCACCATCGGCGGCCGGAAGATCAACGGGCAGAAAGGCACGATGCTCGAAGGCGGGGCCCGCGTGCCGCTGATCGCCAACTGGAAAGGAGTCGCGCCGGCAGGACGCGTGCTCAAGGACCTCGTGGACTTCAGCGACGTGTTGCCGACGTTCGCGGAAGTGGCGGGAGCGAAGTTGCCGCGGGACCGCGAGTATGACGGCCGAAGTTTCACGCCGCAGCTTCGCGGCGGCAAGGGCAATCCGCGAGAGTGGATCTTCGTGCAACTCGGGCGAAGGTGGTACGTTCGCGACGACGGTTGGAAGCTCGATGAGGCCGGCGAGTTATTTGACATGAAGGACTCGCCGTTTGTCGAGCAACTCGTGCCCGCCGACTCCACGGATGAAGCGGCTGTGGCGGCGCGCAAACGGCTTGCGGCTGTGCTGGACAAGCTCAATCCCGCCGGCGGCAAGACCCTCTCCGCCGAGGACGAGGCCGCCGAGAAGACTCGTGCTCAAAAGCAGCGCCAGGGCGGCGCAAAAAAGCAAGGCCAGCGCAAGCTCAACCGGCAAGCGCCCGCCAGGGAGAAACAATCCTAGCGGACCCTGCTGCGGTCACAAGGCGAATCATTCGATCCTGATTGTAATGGCGCCGCCGAAGTGTCGCCCATCCTTGAGGTAGCCGATGACCGTCAGGGGGATATCGCCGTTGGCGGGTATGGCCTGCAGCAGCTTCGCCCTGTCGAACGAGGCAATGGTGATGACCTGGCCGGTCAGCCACAGGAACGTGGTACGCTTGGTTGCCTGTACGCCAATGGGCGCCAGCAGCACCGGCTTTGTCTCGTCCACATGCACGGGAAAGTAGCCTTTGGGCAACGTGAGGAACACCGTAATCGGCTCGACACCAACATATCGCTTTATCGCAGAGGGCAGGACCGAGACGTCTGCCACCACATCCACCCGTTCGTCGCCTCCCGGCGTATTCGGCTCAGGCGGCGGCTTGGGCGGGTCCGTGCTCACGAGCGTGCCTTTATCGAGCGCAAAGTTGTCGACGAACGCATGGCCGGCACCAACGATCGCGCCCTCGGTGGCCAGTCCCATGAAGACGTAGACTGGCTTGCGGCCCCAACGTCCGCGGACGCTATCCGGGAGGACCTCCCAGGCGTTCTCGCTGCCGTAGCCCGTCCTGCCCATATAGATCGTATCGCTGGCCGCGTCATAGGAGATGTAGAGAGTCACTTTGTTCACGCCTCGATTCTCGAACGTCCATCGCACCTCGTAACCCTCCTTCCATTCGCGCCAGAAGCTGGGAAAGAGACTGACAGTGGCGACACCGAAAGAGACGTACTGCTTTCGCGGCTCGCTGTTGTTGGGTGTCACGCCGAACGTGAGCCAACCGCCCTCCATCGTCACGAGGTCGTAGTTCAGGTCCAGCCTCATCGCAAAATCATGGTTCGGGTCGATGGGCCACTTGCTATCGGCGACGTACCCCGCAAACATGGGCGTCTCACTCGCCTTGGCGGTGAACTCCAGGCGCTTGTTGGTCTCCTTCACCTGAGTGTTGGTATTGTCCGCGTACGCCTTCCACTGTGCCCCTTTGCTGTTGTCATCGAAGTTGTCCTGCATGACGGGCGTCGTCGATTGTCCCCACGCGGGGCTTTGCAGGATGTTCCAATGTCCCGTCGCCATCCCGATGAAGATGGCTGCCACAATGTACCGGATTAGATTTCGCATCACAGTTCGTATCCCCCTAGTTTCGATCAGTGGTTCGGACTTTGCCTGTCGGCCGCTTCCGGCGGCGCGCAAGCGTTTACCGCGTCCTGGCTCTGTGAAATCCCTTTCGAGGCGGCCTTCGGGCGCACACACGACCTGCTGAGACGAACGCCGCGAATCGGGCCCGACGCTACTACAGGCGCAGGCTCCGACAGCCGCTCAGCAGCAACCATCCGTGGGCAGCCCTACTCCTTTCAGCCGCTCCTCCAATCCACCCTCTTGATTATACCCTCCCGCCGCCGCTTTGTCCAGCATATTACTGAACTTACATCATTCTAATGATCCCCAAGGCGACAGGGACATCCATTCCTGACTCCCCCGCAAGGGACCGTGAATCCCGTGCCATGCGGACACCGAGGGCTCTGCGGGGTCCTATAAAATATGGACGGACATGCGTATTGTCGCCCGCAGCCTAAGGGTCAACCAGCGGAACGGCTCCGGCTCACCCACCCCGCAGGAACTTCTTGATCATCGCGGCGCAGACGCGATCCAGGCCCTCCGCGGCGCCGTCGCCTCCCCGGTTGGCCGCCACCAGCACGGCGAAGTTTTTCAGCGGAGCGACCCAGACGACACAGTAATTCATGCGGTTGCTTCCGGCGTGCTGGAGGACCTTGCCGCCACCCCAGTCGCGATCGCAGAGTCCCCAGCCGAGGGCGTACCCGCCGCCAAAGGTAGGCTCTTTCAGTTGTCGGACCTGGTTCGATGGCAACAGCCCCTGCTCCCCTCGCGTGGCCGCCAGAACACATTGGACGTACTTCGCCCAGTCGGTGATCGAGCAGTGCACCCGTCCGGCCGGCGTGATGAACGGCGGATTGTCACTCGTTGGACCCGGATCGACCGGGATCACCCGGTCGCCTTGTTTGCGATGCTGCCAGGGAGCATCGACGCGCCCCCGGGCGCCCATCGCTCCAAACCCCGCCGACTTCATGCCCAAAGGCTCGAGGAGCAGATGCTGCAGGAGGTCCTCGTAATCCTGGCCCATGACGCTCTCTGCAATCACCCCGGCGATGGTGAAGCCGGCGTTGGAGTACTCCTGTTCGTTTCCCGGCTTGTTGACCGGGGGTTGGCACAGAACGATCTCCGTCACACGCATCCGCTGCGCGCGGGGCGATTTCATCGCGGCGATCTTCTTGAGTTCCTCGTCCCCTACCGGGGCAAAGCCGTTCGTCATCGGCGGTACGCCGGCGCGATGCGACAGCAGATGGACCAGTGTGACATCGCGATAATCAGGATGCATCTTATCCTTAAAATCCTGAAAGTGCTCCACGAGCGTGGTCTCCCACTTCAATTTGCCCTGCTGGACGAGCAGACCGATCAGCGACCCCGTCATCGCCTTCGTGCACGAGCCCAGGTGGAAAGGATCGTTCGGCTCCGCTTTGATGTCGCTGCCGTGCTTGCGCACGCCCACGACACCGGCCGCATGGAGTTTGCCATCGACAATCACCGCCGCGGCCAGTGCCGGGAACGCATACTCTTCCCGCACAGCCATCAGGTCCGGCGCAAGATCGACTATCGGTGACCCCCACGCCGCCGGGAATCCGGGGCAGGCCATCGTGAATAGAACCGCCGCCGCACAGGACCCCATAACGAACGACTGCATGCTCATGAGACGACTCCACCTCAAACGCGAGGCAACTCCTTCCAGTATCACTCCAGCATTATCACCCGGACCTTCGCGGGGGACAAGAGCTGGCTGGCGCTACCGTGGTCGCCCGCTCGAATAGGAACGTGCGCCCCAAAAAGCCGGGGCCTGTGTCCTATGAACACAGGCCCCGGACTTCAATTGTAACCAGAGATCAGGGCGTTCTGTCGCTGATCAACCTGGCCCTGACGCTCTCGCCGTGCCGGACACTACTGGCCTGCCGATGGCGGCACGAGGTGGCCGAATCCGATATCATCGATATACAGTCTGCCTGCGCCTCCGGGTGTCGGCTTGCTCCGGTCACCCACACCAATGAACATCTTCTTCACGCCCGCCAGATTGACGCCGGCGGAAGTGAATTCCGTCAATGGGATCGACCATTGCCGCCAACTCGTAGCCGTCGTCGCCTGCGAGTCCGGGTGATTCACCACTTTGATCCGGTTGGCGCTGTCCTGAACGGCCACGTACAACTGCCCAGGACCATTGCTCGGTTGCGCCACGCCGATCTCCGTCATCTGCCATTGCCCGGTGACATTTCCGGTCGTGGAGATGCCCGAGAACTCGGCGCTCGTCTGAGCGGTGGCCGTATGACTGGTCAACGCCAGACCGATGTAGACGTCGGCGCCCATGGTGATCGTTTGCGGATTCCATACCATCGCCGTCCACGCGGCGCCGTCCGCGGAGTAGTACGCCTTGAAATCATTGCCTGTCCGCTCCAGTTTGACCCAGTAGGGCGCCTTGATGGCGATCTGCTCGGGCGTAGCCACTCCGCTGTCGCTGGTGGCAGCCGTGCTCGTCATCGCACGGGCCTGGAAGCGGCACCCGTAGTCGGGTGTGATATACACTGCCGCAAACCTCGAACCCGGATCCAGGCTCTCGCGGATCATGATACCGGCCTTGGTCCAGTCAACGCTGCGCTCCACGCTCTCGACCCTGGCAATGATCGTGCCGTTGCCGCTGAGCCGCTTGGAAGCGAACCGGAATTGGTCGGCAGTGCCCCAGATGTCTGTGCCGCCGGCGCCCATGAGGATATTGCCGGAGGCCATCTCGACAAATGCCGGTGCCCTGCCTCGGAAATGCACGGACAACGTGTCGGCTCCGCCGATGGTCCAGTTCTGGGGCGTCGTCCACGTCCGCTCGGTCTCCGCGTAATACGGCTGGAGGGTGTTGTTGTAATCGAAAGGCATCGACTGCTTACCGCCATGGACAATGGTCTTTTCCATGATATCACCGGCCAGGGGATCGTAACCCACGGTGGCACTCGTGCCGTTGCCCGGGTTGCCCGTCGAGAAGAACTCGTCTTCCGAGAAACCCCAGCCGTCGATCCAGGTCTGGAAGACCCGGTTCGGGGAGTTATTCGTGTAGCTCTCGAAATCATCGATCACGGCAAACTCCCTGGTGGTGAAGCTCCATACCCCGCCTTCCCAGGAGGCGGTGGCCGCGGCATCGTTGACCTCGTCCACCCTCCAGTAGTAGGTCGTTCCGAAATCGAGGTCGGCGAGATCGTAACTGTGCGTGCCAACGGTCTTTACGGGGGCCGTGCCATTGACCACCGCGTCTCTGTTGTCGCCTGCATACACCTTGTGCGAAGCCGCCTCGCGTCCCGGCCGCCAGTTCAAAGTGACATCCAGTTCCTGGCCGGTGGCATCAAGGGCCGGCTCGGGCTCTCGTGCCTGGACGGGGACATGGAAGAACCGGACCTCGCTCACGCCGCTCTGAGCAAGGCCGCCCCACGTGCTGTTGATGGTCAGCTTGACGTACTTCGCCGGCACGCCGCCGAAATCGACGACGGTATCGTGTACGTAATCGGGCGAGCCGCTCGCACGTGTGAACGCGGGTACGCCGGCCAGCGGAGTCCACGTACTGCCGTCGGTTGAATACTCGATAGCAACATCTTTGGCGCCGAAGCCGACGATACTCTCCACCTGCTGGTTGGAGTTCCAGACCCACAGATCATCCAGCTTGTAGACCTTGTCGAACTCGAACTGGATCCAGTTCGGCATCACGCCGGCACTGAGCCACATCTGCGTGCCATCGGTCGAGTGCTGATCGTTCGCAGCCAGCCCGGCTCCATTGACGGTGTTTTCCGGCCCCATGCCAAGCTGCGAGCTGGACGCCGTGGCGGTCACGTTCGTGAGCGGATAAGCAAACGGCTCGACGGTGAAGGCCCACACGTCACCCGTGAAGACCGTAGCATCCGGCGTCGTGTTAACCTCGTCGATCCGCCAGTAGTACGCTTTGCCGTATTGGAGAAGATCGGCAGGATCGAACGTGTTCGCGTCCTGGCCCGCGCCGGCCAGCACACCCAGTGGACTGGCAACGCTCGCCGCGTTGACGTCGTCAATACTGGTCCCAAGATATACATCGTGCTTCTGGCCGGGCAGTCCGGACTTCCAGGTCAGGACGACGTCACGCGGGACATCCGCCTCGCTGTCGGCCGGACTTGGCTCTGAAGCCGGAAAACCCGATCCTATGCCAAGTATGTACTTGATCGCGTTGAGGAACAGTGTCTTGCCGTCGTCGTTGTAGTTGTAGGTCCCATCGGAGACTCCCGCCGTACCGCCGCCCGAGAGGAACAGGCGCTTACCGCCGGCCTTCTCGACGGAACCCGCGTAGAATTCCACTCCCTGCTCCCACTCGACAATCCAGGCCTGGCCGTTGTCCGCCCGCCTGGCAATCAATGTGCCGTTGCCGACGTTATTGGTCGCCAGGAAGCTGCAATTGGTCGTGAGGACAGTGACCTGGTTGTTCGCACCGAGCGAGACACCTGCAAAAATGCGGTGCGTCGGGATCACCGCCTCCAGGACCGGCTGGACGTCGGCCGTGGTCGCGGTATTCACCCACTTCCACCGATTGTTTCTGGCGATATGGGCAACCTGCATCAGAATCGGAGCGGTGATGGCGTTCCACTGGGCAATCTCAGCGGCGTTGCTTGCATAATCTCCGCTGTTCGTATCGCGGCTGATGATGATGAGATCGGCGGCATTGAGCACATCGACCTCCGCCGTACTCAGCGTGCGGCCCTGCTGAGCGCGAAAGTCAAGATTGACCGTGTACCCCTGTGCGATCAGCAGATCGACCCACGCCTGATCGGCCGGAACATTATTGGCCGGCGTCTTGTTGTCCGATACCCAGATGATCGTGGCCGCATCAACCAGCGACCCAACGCCAAGGACCAACACCAACACGGAAAGAAGCACTCTTCGATACATCTTTGTTTCTCCTTCTCATCTGTCAGTTGGTAGGGAAAAACGGGGCCCGTATATTGTGAACACAGGCCCCGAAAACATACCATCAGCAGGCAAGCCCCTTACGGCGCGGGCTTGAGCACGCGGATGTCGTCGATATAGAGCCTGCCGGCGCCATCGACCTTGGGACTCTTGCGATCGCCTGCACCGATGATCATCTTCTTGACCGCGCCCAGGTTCACGCCGGTGAACTGGCTGAGCGGGATCTTCCACTCCGTCCAGGTGGCGACGTTCGTGCCCGCGGGATAGGTCACCGTGGCGGTCTTGTTGGCGCTGTCCTGGAGCACCACATAAACGTCCTGCGCACTGTTCTCGGGGCTATCGATCCCGATCTCCGTCACCTGCCACTGGCCGGTAACGTTGGCACTGGTGGAGATGTTGGAGAACACACCGGTCGTGACGACCTTCGGATTGGTGTTGTGGCTGGTCACGCACAGGCCAATGTACAGAGTGCCAGTCATGGTGACCGTCGCGGACGAAGCCACAGGGTCGGCGGTGGCAGCCGTCCAGGTCTTGCCATCGGCGGATATCTCCGCCTTGAACACGTCGCCCGTGCGGGTCAGCTTCACCCAGTACGGGGCCCTGATGACCGCTATTGCCGGGGCGCTGGCGGCTGCGGTGTCGGTCATCTCACGACGGCCAAACGATGCGCCCGAGGCTGCCGAGACGATGGTGTACGCGAACCGCGAGCCGGCGTCCAGCGTGCCGCGGATCATCACGCCGGCCTTGGCCCAGGCATTCGTGTTGCCGATGCTCTCGACCTCGGCGATGATCCAGCCGTCGCCGGTCAGCCGCTTCCAGGCGAAGCGGAACTGGTCGGCGGCATTCCAGATGTCCGTGCCGGCGGAGCTCATGGTGATCCCGGTTGCGCTCTGGATGAAGCCCTCAGGATAGCCTTGGAACCACAGGCTCAGGTCGGTCACGCCGCCGAGCTTCCAGTTCTGAGGCGTCTGCCAGGTCCGGTCGGTCTCCGAGTAATACGGCGAGTTCACGTTGTTGTACTCGACCGGCATGGACTGCCTGCCGCCGTGAATAATCGAGGTCTCCATGATATTGCCGGCCAGAGGATCGTAGCCGACCAGGGAGCTGGTGCCGTTGCCCGGGTTGCCGGTCGGGTAGAACTCGTCTTCCGAGAAGCCCCAGCCGTCGATCCAGGTCTGGAAGACACGGTTCGGCGAGTTGTTGGTGTAGGTCTCGAATTCATCGACGATGAGATAGTTCGCCAGGGCAAAGGTCCAGACGAAGCCCTGGGAAATGGCGCCGTCGGTGTTCACCTCATCGACACGCCAGAAGTACTGCTTTCCCCACTCGACCGACTCGGCGGGCGAGAAGCTGGTGGTTCTCTGGCGGCCGCGATAAACGCCCGTGGTATCGGATGCGTTCGCCTCCGCGACGGCTGCGCGATCCAGGCCGAAGTACACATCGTGCTGCGAGGCCTTCTCACCGGCCTGCCAAGTCATCGGCATGGCCCTGAGCTCATCGGTGTTCGCACCGCTCGACGGACTCGGGTCCCACGCCAGCAGGACATCGCCTCGCATGACAAGCTGGAGCTCATCCTGCGTCAACGCCTTGCCGTAGACGCGAATCTCATCGATCAGACCATCCCACGAGGCGCTTCCGGTGTCCTTGGCGCCTTTGCCGATGACCACAGTGGTGTTGCCTCCGAGCGTTCCGGTGGCCGCGGCGCTGACGGCCGTGGGCGCGTCCAGATTGCCGTTGATGTAGAACTTCAGGGCCTCTCCGCTCTTCCAGACCATCGCCACGTGCTGCCACTCGGTGGTCTCACTGTTGTTGGAACTCTCCAGTTGGATGACGGTATTCGTCCCGTCCGCCGCCGTTACGGTAAGGCCCATCTTCTGCACGATCGTGCCGCCTCCGGTGGAGCCGGCTGCATCATATCGCATGTCGCGATCATCGTTGCCGTTCGGGGTCATGAAGTTGATGAAGCCCTTGTCGGTGTCGATGATGTCGGATTTGATCCAGACGGCCACCGTCAGGGCATCGAGCCCGTTGAGGAAGCTGCCGTCCGCGGACACGGCGCTATCTCCGTTGCCGGCGAACTGCAGGGCGCCGCCGAACTGTCCGACGTCCCAGACGGGCGTGGGAGTGCCGAAGGTGGCGTGATGACCATGACCCGACCAATCGACAACCGTTATTCCACCGCCCTCGTCCATCTTGTACCACGCGAGCAGGGTCGGATCGGTAATCTCGATGGCCGGGATGGTGGTGAAGCTCCACACCTGGCCGGTTTGTTTCTTGTTGTCGGCGGTGACCTCATCGACGCGCCAGTAGTAGGTCGTATCCGGCGCCAGGAGGTCGGGCTGCCAGGTGGCAAAGAAGGTGTTCCCCAACAATGTGGCGGGGGCGCCGCTCTCGACGGCTGCCTTGTCAGTCCCGAAGTAGACATCATGCGAGAAGGCGTCCTTGCCGGCCCTCCAAGTCAGCGTCGTGTTCGGGTCGATCCACTTGAGCCCATCCTGCGGCGCCGGTTTCCACGCGGCAAGCGAAGCGGCCACGAAGGACCAGACATCGCCGGTGTGGATAGTCACCATATCGGCCTCGACCTCGTCAACACGCCAGTAGTAGGTTTGGCCGGGAATCAGGCCGGGGGCATGGAAGTACACCGGCCCTATGTTCCTCGGGCTAACCAGATCCGCAGCGGTCAACTCCGGACTGGTGCCGAGGTAAACGCTGTGGAGTATCGCCGTCTGTCCCGCCGTCCACTGGAGCAGGGCCATGACCACGCCCTCTTCCCCGTTGGCCGGAGAAGGCTTGCTGGCTTGCAGGCGAGGGGCCACGACAGCTACACCTAACATGTTTCCCCCATGACCCTGGGTATTGCCGCCAATCGTGATGGTGCCGGGCTTGACGGCGAGCGCAAAGGCGGACGAGTACTGGTCAATATCCCCATCGGCGCTTTCGTCGATGCCGATGTCCTCTCCGGTATCGATGAAACCCCGCGTTGTCAGCCACGGCATACCGGTGATGTTGGGGGCAACACCCTTGCCGCCCGCCGCACCGCCCATGCGGTTGTCCACGAACACATAGATCGTGGCATTCTTCGACACCGTGACGTCCAACTCGTATGTCCCCTGGTTCTTGTTGTCATTAGCCAGCATGATGTACTCGGCGCCGATCAGGAACGCCGGTACGTCGTTGTACTGGTGGGTCCGGTCCACGAAGACGACCGCGTCTTCACCGAGCGGATTGGGCGCGATTCGCGGATCCTCGGGGGCATCCGCGTCGGTATTCCGATGCGCAACTGCTGTGATCAACTGGGCCTGTGCCGGAAGCGACGTCGCGACGACGCACAGGAGCACGAACAGAGCTACAACTCTTCTACCCATGGCAATTCTCCTTTGCAGTCATACACTTGCCATCATCGGTCCTTAGGGCGCCGACTTCAACACACGGATGTCGTCGATATAGAGCCTGCCGGCGCCATCGACCTTGGGACTCGTGCGATCGCCTGCGCCGATGATCATCTTCTTGACCGCGTTCATCTTCACGCCGGTGAGCTGACTGAACGGGATCTTCCACTCGGTCCAGGCGCTCGCGGTTGAGCCATCGGGCAAAGTGATCGTGGCATTCTTGCCGGTACTGTCCTGGATCATCACGTATAGATCCTCGGCATCGTTGGAGGCATGATCGATGCCGATCTCGGCCACTTGCCACGCCCCGGCGGAGACGCTCCCGGTCGCGGCGACGTTGGAGAACACCGCTGTCGTGGTCTCCTTGGCGTTGGTCGTGTGGCTGGTCAACGCCAGGCCGATATAGACATCAGCGGCAGCCAGGGTGATCGTCTGCGGGTTCCATGCCATCGGCGTCCAGGTCGTGCCGTTTGCCGAGTAGTACCCTTTGAAGTCGTTCCCGGTGCGCTCCAGCTTGATCCAGTAGGGCGCCTTGATGGCCGTCTGCTCAGCCGTGACCACCCCGGTGTCGCTGGTGGCGGCCGTGGCCGTCATCGCACGGGCCTGGAAGCGGCAACCGTAGTCGGGCGTGATATACACCGCCGCAAACCTCGAGCCCGGATCCAGACTCTCGCGGATCATCACGCCGGCCTTGGTCCACTCGTTGGCGCGCTCGACGCTATCGACCCTGGCGACGATGACGCCGTTGCCGGTGAGCTTCTTGTGAGCGAAGCGGAATTGGTCCGCGGTGCCCCAGATATCGGTACCGGCCGCACCCATGGTGATCGTGCCGGCGCTCTCGATGAACGCGGGCGCCTGGCCTCGGAACCACAACACCAGCGTGTCGGCGCCGCCGACAGTCCAGTTCTGGGCCGGCGTCCAGGTCCGGTCGACCTCCGAGTAGTACGGAGAATTGACGTTGTTGTACTCGACGGGCATCGATTGCCTTCCGCCGTGGACAACGCCGGTTTCCATGACGTTGCCGGAAAGCGGATCGTAGCCGACCAGGGAGCTGGTGCCGTTGCCCGGATTGCCCGTCAGGAAGAACTCGTCTTCCGAGAAACCCCAGCCGTCGATCCAGGTCTGGAAGACCCGGTTCGGGGAATCGTTCGTGTAGCTCTCAAAATCGTCGACGACCGCATACGGTTTCGTGGCGAGCTGCCACACCGGTCCCTCCCACGAGCTTGGCGTCGCGGCGTCGTTAACCTCGACAACCTTCCAGTAGTAGGTCGTTGCGAAACTCAGCGATGGGACATCGAGACTGGGGTCGGTGACAGTGCCCGCGAGAGCGGTGCTCTCGACCACGGCCTGCCTGTCGCTGCTGAAATACACCTTGTGGGAGACGCTCCCTCGTCCGGGCCGCCAGCTCAGAGTGACATCCAGCTCCTGGTCGGTGGCGCCATCGAGTGGTTGCGGCTGCCTCGCCTGGACGGGGACATAGAAGAACCGGACCTCGCTCAAACCACTCTGAAGCATCCCGCCCCACGTGCTGTTGATGGTCAGCTTGACGTACTTCGCGAACACGCCGCCGAAATCAACGACGGTATCGTGAACGTAGTCAGGCGTACCACTCGCCTGCGTGAACACAGGTACGCCGGCCAACGGAGCCCACGTATTGCCATCGGCGGAATACTCGATGGCGACCTCTTTGGCTCCGAAGCCGATGAAACTCTCCACGACCGATTGATTGGAGTTCCAGACCCATAGCTCGTGCAGCTTGTAGGCCTTGTCAAACTCGAATTGGATCCAGTTGGGCTGTACGCCTGCACTGAGCCACATCTGCTTGCCGTCTGCCGAGTGCGCATCGCCCGGATCCAGGCCGGAGCCGTTGACGGTGTTTTCCGGCCCCATGCCGAGTTGTGAGCTGGACGCCGTCGCGGTGACATTCCCAATCGGCACTCCGACCGGCTCGGTCGTGAAGCTCCAGACGTTGCCCTTGTAGATCGCCGAGCCTGGCGGAGCGTTCACTTCATCGATGCGCCAATAATAGGTCGCGCCGAGTTGGAGAACACCGGCGGGATCGTACGTGTTCGCATCCTGGCCCTGGCTGACCAGCACCCCCAGCGCATTGCCCCTGCCGGCCTCGTTGACATCATCGAGAACCGTGCCAAGGTACACATCGTGCTCTTGGGCGAATTCGCCCGGCTTCCAGCCAAGGACCGTCCCACTGTACACATCGGTTGCCTCGTTGGCGGGACTGGGCGCTGAAGCGAGACCCGGCTTGAGGAAAGAAGTCGGAGCGTGCAGGCCGGGCTTGTAGCCGAAGAAGTCCACATCCTGAGAGCCGGGGATGTTCGTCCGACCGAGACTCATGACGAGGTAGCCATCCCACGAACCATAGTTGCCTTCGTGCTTTGTGCCCGCCGTTACATGGAAGGCCTTTGGATTCTTAACGTCCCCATCCATCCAGATCGTGACCTTGTGCGTGCCGCCCCCGGAGGTGTCGGCCACGATCTGAATCCAGAATTCGTGCCACTGGGTGGGGTCAAACCCTGTCAGGGTATTCTCGGTCCCGCCGCCGTCATAGGAATCCACGTTGGCGCTAATCGCGGTGCCGACTCGTTTGTTCATCGTCAGACCATCGGCGGAGATGTCGCCCTCGTCGTCGTCCATCGCCAGGGAGAAGCAGACGATACCCAGGCCCGTTCTTCCCTGCTTGATGCCAAACGCACCATAGCCGTCGTCATGGATATTGTAGCCTCTGGTCACCCACGGCTGCGGTCCGCCGCCGCCGTCAGGGTATGTGGGATCCAGGGGAGGCGTGGTGGGAATGCGGGCCCGGAACGATAGCGTGACGCCATCGTTGACGAGGGAGGTCCCATTGGTAACCTCGCTGGTGACGTTGTGAGCGAACGTCACTTTTCGGTTGCTCGGGTCGGCCCACCCGCCGTTCGGCGCGTCCCTGGGGTCGCCGCAATCTTGAATACGCAGGAACGTCGTACCTGCGTCCGTGAAGATGCCGGCGCCACCGGGGCTAGGCTTGGTCGGCGCTGCCCCCATCTGGCCGGGAGCCGTGCCATCCCAGGCGTCGGAGCCCCCCGACCCGGCATCGTAGTGATGCCATTTCCCATCCAGGGCTGCATCAAACTGCGTCGCGCACAGGTCACCCGTGTAGACGTAGGCCCATCCACCGACCGGGTCTGCATAGCTGACGCCGGCCTGTGCCGTGGCTGCGGCCAGGCCCATCACTAACACAAGAGAAACCCCCAAAATCAATTTTCTACCCATGGCAATTCTCCTTTTGGATCCAACGACAAAACACCGCGATCATAGTCCGCCAAAGCGGACTGTCTCTTGCACACTTAGTTTTCGACCGCAATCCCCATGAACATCCGCAAGTGTCTCGGCGATGTGGCGGGACGAGTCCGTATGTAACCGGCCCATCCCACCAGCAGGCACACGCCCCTGGTGGTACTCCATGGCGGAATGCCCTGATCCTCTCACGGACCGGTGGCAAAAAGGTGCTCTTTTCGGACTTGGTTTCACCTCCTTCCTTGCCTGGCAGGCGTTCAATACACGTGGTGCAAAAGGCACACGTCCTCCGTGCGCGCGTCACAAATCCCGTTTATCGGGCCTGCCCCGCGCATCTTGTGATCCCAGACCGGTGAAAACGGCCCTTTCAGAAATAAAAACCCACAGGTTCAGACGATGCACTGAGTATACCGCGCGGCGGCCACAAGGTCAAGCTTGGATTGCCAAAAAAGGGGTCTTATCGGACGAGATGGGATGTGGCCGCTTCCGTGCCCGGGGGGGAGCATGAGGTCCCTTTCGGGACCATCGCCAGAGGCTATTTGCCGCCACGGAGAGGGAATGTGGCGGTGAGCCGCCGGCCGTCGGGACACATTAAGGTGGCTTCGAGCACGTAGGTCTCGCTCAGACCCGCAGGGGCATCGAGCTTGAACTCGTACGCCCGCAGGAAGTCACGCCAGTACCTGTTGTTCGTGGCAGGATGGGTCAGATCGATGTCCGGCCAGATGGCAAGTCTCTGTCCCTTCGGCGCGGCGGAACGGGGGACATACTGGTACAACTCGAAGCGCAGCACGCCCGGGGCCTTGATCTGGCACCCAAAGGCATCCATCAGCCCTATGTAGGCATTCAGCACCACCGCTTGGCTGCTGCCGGTCGAGCTGGGCAGCTCCGTCAACGGGAGGATGCAAATCCTGGCAGGGGCAAAACCGGTGGGCACAACCGGCGGCGGTGACTCGACGGGCTTCGCTTCCTCGCTCCCCCCGGCCTGCTTTACCTCCTGTTTCGGCGCCTGCCCGCCAGTCGGGACATCCGCCTGTGACTGGCCGCAGCCGGAACATAGGAACACAAGCAGCAGAAGCGCGGCCACCAGGCCCAGCCCAAGCATGCCTGCGCAAACGTAAGCACGGCACTTGGCCATCCGCAGGCCACAGGCCGCCATCAGACAATCCGCAATCCGCAATCTGCAATCCGCAATCATCTACAGGTCGTTATCAAGCACGTGTCCGAGCCGGCGCTTCTTCGTGCGCAGGTAATCGATATTGTGCTCGCATGGCTTGGCCTGCAAGGAGATCTGCTCGACGATTTTGATACCGTAGACCTCCAGCCGGCTGATTTTCTTCGGGTTGTTCGTCAGGATATTCACGTTTCGCAGGCCCAGATCGCGGCAGATCTGCGCCCCGATGCCGTAGTCGCGACGATCCGGGGCAAAGCCCAGCTTGACGTTGGCGTCCACCGTGTCGAGGCCCTGCTCCTGGAGCTTGTACGCGCGGAGCTTGTTGGATAGTCCGATGCCCCGGCCCTCCTGGCGCAGGTAGATCAGGGCCCCCTTGCCCTGCTGCTCGATCATCTTCATCGCCGTGATGAGTTGATAGCCGCACTCGCACCGCTGGGAATGGAACAGGTCGCCTGTCATACACTCGGAATGGACCCGCACGAGGACCGGCTCCGGATGCTCGATGGGCAAGCCTTGGGCGTCGAGGTCGCCCACGCCGCCCTTGCACAAGGCCAGATGCGGCTCCGGCGAGGTGACGCTTTCATAGGCGACGAGCTTGAATTCGCCGTAGTCCGTCGGCAAGTTGACGCACTCGATCCGCTTGATCTGGCTCTCCCGCTGGAGGCGATACTCCACAAGCTTCGAGATCGAGGTGATCTTCATGTCATGCTGCTTGCAGAACGCCAGCAGTTCCGGCACGCGGGCCATGGAGCCATCCTCGCTCATCACCTCGCAGATGACGGCTGCCGGCTTGAGGCCCGCCAAGCGAGCCAGGTCGACCCCCCCTTCCGTCTGGCCGGCCCGGACCAGGACCCCCCCGTCCCGAGCCCGCAGAGGAAACACGTGGCCCGGGCGTGCCAGGTCCCTGGCCCGGGCGTCGTCGGCAATAACCACCTGGATCGTGTGGGCGCGGTCGGCGGCGCTGATGCCCGTGCTGATCCCCTCGGCCGCATCGACGCTGACCGTGAACGCCGTCCCGAAGCGGGCCGTGTTCTCGATGGTCTGCGGGTACAGCCCCAGCGAGTCGCATCTCTCTGTGGTCATCGGCAGGCAGATCAGGCCCCGCCCGAATCGCGCCATGAAGTTGACGATCTCCGGAGTGATCTTCTCCGCCGCGCAGACCAAGTCCCCCTCATTCTCACGATCTTCCGCATCGACCAGGACGATCATCTTGCCCTGCCGGAGGTCTTCAAGCACCACCGGAATGTCGCTGAATTGCTGCGCTACATCTTCGTTTTGCATACTGCACCTAAGGCAAGGACAGGCCTACCTGAACGCGCAAGCTCGCCCGCACTCCCCTCTCTCATCGGCGGGCTTTGTCGGCCCCGGCAGCGCCGGAGTTCGCCGCGTGGGCTCGCTCATATTGCTCAATATAGCGGCTGCCGTTACGAATGTAAATAAGGGCGGCGAAAACCGCCGCCCCGCCGGCTGCCCACCACAGAGCCTGCACGAACCAGCGGTACGGCGGAAAGACCCGCGACAACTCCGGCGCCACGAGGACTGCCGCCACCATCACAAGCTGAAGGGCGGTCGCCAGTTTGCCCGCGAACACCGGTACGATGTGAGTCTGTGATGTGATCAGGTACAAAACGACAAAACCAATCGTGATGAGGACATCTTTGCCGATGATCAGGACCACCACCGTTACCGGCAGGAGGAATCCCTCCACGTGGCCTCTCTGTGAGACGAGCAACAGTGAGGCCGACGTGATCAGGAGCTTGTCGGCCAGAGGATCGAGGAACGTGCCCAGCCTGGTAATCTGCTTTCGATGCCGGGCCCAGTACCCATCCACCGCGTCGCTGACCGCCATCAGCACGAAAAGCGCGATGGCGGCGTATCGAACGAGGTTCTGGGAGGCATGGTCAAGCTGCGGGTCATGCGTGCTGAGCATGCAATCGACGAAAGGCACGATCAACAGAATGCGGACGAGCGTAATCCGCGTCGGCCAGCTCAGGCGATACGTGCTCCTGTGCCGGAACAGGTCCACCAGATAGTGCAGATCCTTCTTTTGTCCCTTGTCGTCCATATCCGATTTCCCAGTAGCGGCACATGGTATCCGTCATTGCATCTGCCGCAAGCGGTGGTATACTAAGGGATGTCGACGGTGCTGGCAATGGGGATTCTTCGCACACCGTAGCCGCGACACGAATGCAGCAGTAGAGATGGCGGAGCGAACGCTTATGTCCTCCAAAACCCGATTGGCGCAGGCCTATTACGATCTGGCGGTGTTGCTCGACGCGGGCGTGCCGATCCTGCGCTCCCTCGATATCGTGATACAAGGACGGCAGGGCCGCCTCAAGCAGGTGTTCTCGCGGATCCGCGAATCCCTGTCCAAGGGGTCGAGCCTGGCTGAAGCGATGGGCAAGCACCGCAACGTCTTTCCCGACATGGACCGGATGCTCATCGAGGCCGCCGAAACCGCCGGCTCGCTGAACGATTCCTTCAAAATGCTCTCCCAGTGGCACGAATTCATCCACCGGATCACCCGGCGCATCCAGATGGGACTGATCTATCCGTTGGCGATACTTCACTTCGGAGCATTTGTCTTCGGGGTTCCCAATCTTATCATGGGAAACCTGACAACGTGGGGCTATTTCAGGCAGGTGGGGTTTATCCTGCTGCTGTTCTACGTCCCGGCCGCTGTGATCGTCTTGCTCATGCGCCTCCAGGACAGGGCCCCGGCGATCAGAGTCCCTCTTGATTTCCTTGTCCTGAGAATCCCGATCCTGGGCACGGCCATCTACCACCTCTCCATCTGCCGCTACGCCAAGGCATTCGGCATGCTCTACAAGGCGGGGGTGCCGATGAGCGAAACGACCGAACGGGCCACCCGGGCGACGGGCAACACCGTCGTGGCCCGGTTGTTCCAGGGAGGATTTGCCAGCGTCCGCCAGGGCGGCACGGCCTGGGAAGGATTCTCAAAACGCCTGCCCGCCGAGTATCTGCAGCTTTGGCAAATTGGGGAGGAGGCCGGGGAACTGGACAAGACTGTGGACAAGATCGCACAGATTTCCGCCGACCGCGCGGACCTGTGGTTCACCTCATTTGCCTTCTGGATGCCGGTGTTCGTCTGGGCATTCAGCGCAACAATCCTCATCATCATGATCTTCAAGCTGTTCTACCAGGTCTACGGGAACCTACTTACTGTCTGAAAGCCTCGTGATGAAGACCGTGGCGTGCGGCCTGGATTCTAATTGAGCCGTCGACTTTGAATTCTTCCGTATTTTGTGTTGTTATTCGCTTGATGTAAAGAAGGTCATTGATACAATTCACGCGGCATAGTGAGGATGACCGATGGCTGTTCTGAACGTCAACATAGATCACGTGGCAACGATCCGTCAGGCTCGGCGCACGGATGAGCCGGACCCGGCGTGGGCGGCCGTACAGTGCGAGCTTGCCGGCGCCAACGGGATCACGGTACACCTGCGCCAGGACCGCCGGCACATCAACGACCGGGACGTGCGAGTGCTCAAGGAAACGGTCGCCTGCAAGCTCAACCTGGAGATGTCCATGGCCGAGCCGATCGTCAAGATCGCCGAGCAGCTCCGGCCCGACCAGGTTACGCTCGTGCCGGAGAACCGGGCCGAGTTGACGACCGAGGGCGGCTTGGATTGTGCCCAGCACGTGCGAAGGCTGGCGGAGGTTGTCAAGCGGATGCACAAGCGCGGCATTCTCGTCAGCGCGTTCATCACGCCGGACACCGAGCAGATCGCCGCCTCCGCCGAGACCGGCTGCGACGCCGTCGAACTGCACACGGGAATGTATGCGAACGCCACCAGCGACAGGGCCGTAAAGAGATGTCTGGCGAACCTGGAAGCCGGCAGGGACTACGCGATGGAGCGTAAGCTCATCGTCCACGCCGGCCACGGCCTGACGTACCGCAATATCGCGGCCGTCGCTCGAATCCGCGGGCTCTGCGAGTTCAATATCGGCCACAGTATCGTGGCCCGCGCCGTGCTCGTCGGAATCGCCCAGGCCACACGCGAAATGATCGAACTGATAGACAAGTACGGGAAGTGTCAGGATTGAAGATTTGCTAAATCGTAAATCGCAAATCGTAAATCATAAATGAGGAGACGCCGGATGTTCACAGGGGCCATGGTGGCACTGATCACGCCGTTTCACGATGGCGAGGTCGACTTCAAGACACTTGACGAGTTGATCGAGTTCCAGGTGGAGAACGGCATCGACGCGATCGTGCCGGTGGGCACGACGGGTGAGTGCCCGACCCTCAGCCACGAGGAACACAAGCAGGTGATCGAGCGCGTCGTCAAGAGCGTCGGCAGCGGCACGCCGGTGATTGCCGGGGCGGGCTCCAACAGCACGGCCGAGGCCATCGAGCTGACCGCCTACGCAAAGAAGGTTGGCGCCGACGCCACCCTGCAGGTATGCCCCTATTACAACAAGCCCACGCAGGAGGGATTCTATCAGCACTTCAAGGCGATTGCCGACGAGGTCGATCTGCCGATGGTGCTGTACAATATCCCCGGCCGATGCGGGGCCGGCCTGACGCCCGAGACCGTGGCGAGATTGGCTGAGCACGACAACATCGTCGCTATCAAGGAGGCAACCGGCAGCCTCGACCAGGCCAGCGAGATCGCGATGCGCTGCGACATCACGATCATCTCCGGCGACGACTCGCTCACCCTGCCTCTGGCCTCCGTCGGCGGCAAAGGCGTCATCAGCGTCGTGGCGAACATCGTTCCCGCCGACGTCAAGGCGATGACCGACTTGATCCTCGAAGGCGATCTCATCAAGGCCCGGCAGTGGCATCGCAAGCTCTTCGTCCTGAGCAAGAACATGCTCACCCTGGCAACCAACCCAATCCCGATCAAGGCCGCCATGGCCATGCTGGAGATGTGCTCGGAAGAGCTGCGTCTGCCCATGACACCACTGGAGGACAACAAGAAAGCCGCCCTGCGCAAGACCCTCCAAGAATACGGCCTGCTCAGTTAGCCCCAATACGTGATTCCCGTTGCCCTGTCAACATCGGCGTGATATACTACTATTCAACGGGAGTATTGACATGAAAAAGGTGTTTACAGTTGGCCATTCCAACCACACGCTTGAGCATTTTGTCGGTCTGCTCGTTGCCCACAATGTCTCTGCCATAGCCGATGTCCGCTCGAACCCTTATAGCGAATACTCGCCGCAGTTCAACAGAGAGTTGATGCAACAGAAACTGCGAGATGCCAACATCGAATACATATTCCTCGGAAGGGAACTAGGAGCACGCCGGACCGAGGAGGGATGCTATGTCAATGGCCGGGCAAGATATGACGCCATCAGGAATTTGCCCGTGTTTCGCAACGGTCTTGATCGCGTGCTGCAGGAAATCCAGCGGCACACCGTCTCGCTCCTTTGCTCGGAAGCGGATCCTCTGGCGTGTCACCGCACTATATTGGTGTGTCCCGAACTGAAGGTCCTCAGCCCTGATATCAAGATCATTCACATACTTGGGGACGGAAGTCTGGAATCGCACGAACAAGCCGAACAAAGACTGATCCGACTACACAAGTTGCAGCCTGAGTTGTTCGGGGAATTGAACTCCACAGACGGCCTTATCGTGAGAGCCTATTGTCTGCAGGCAGAACGAATTGCCTATAAAGAGGCCGCGGTGGAAGTATGAAAATCTTCACCATTGGATTCACGAAGAAGTCCGCTCAGGAGTTCTTCGCTCGCCTCAAGAATGCAGGGGTGCGGCGCGTGGTGGACGTGCGTCTGAACAACACGTCGCAGATTGCCGGCTTTGCCAAAGCTCGGGATCTGGAGTTCTTCCTCAGAGCCATTACCGGAATCGACTATGTACACCTTCCTGATCTGGCTCCGACACAGGACATCCTTGACGATTTCGTGAAAGCAAAGGGCTCATGGAGCGAATACGAACGAAGATTCAGACAGTTGATGGAGACTCGCCGCATCGCTGAAACGGCGCCCAGAGGGCTTCTCGACGATGGTTGCCTGCTATGCAGCGAAGACACTCCCGATCACTGTCACCGACGACTTGTCGCGGAATATCTCCGGAAGCATTGGGGAGATGTGGAGATCGTTCACTTGTGACCCTCACTCGGATCATAGTCCTGGCCAACTCGCTGAAACACAGCGATTCATGTCTTGCAGGCATTGACATCAGCACGGGGCGATGGGTCCGCCCGGTGACAAACCTGGATGACGGGCGTGTTCGGAAGAGCGACATGAAGATTGGCGCGCACTCGCCGCAGTTGCTCGACATTCTCGACATCCCCCTGGACACGACCGGGCCTGACTTCGGGTTCGAGAGCGAGAATAGAACAATCTTGCCCGGACAGTGGTATCTGCGTGGACGAGCGGACGTGAAAGACGTATTGAAGTATGCGCAACGTCCAGACTACGTCCTTCACAACCGCCGCAAATACGTGACCGTTGAGGAAATGAAAAGCAAGGCATTTGAGGATCGAACAACGCTTGAACTCATTCAGGTCGATGACTTTGTTGTCCGAGACAAGGCGACGACACCAACGGAGAAGCACCAGTGGCAAGGCGTCATTTCCTCAGGCGGACGCGAACTTGAGTTGAACGTCACGGACCCCGTTTTCTCTGGGAAGCTCAATAGCGGGCATACGCCATCCAGGTCATGTCTGCTGACAATGAGTTTGGGAATGCCTTACAGACCCCCTCACTGGGAGGAAGATGAACAGCCCGTCTGCTGGAAACTCATTGCCGGGGTCATTGAACTCTGAGAGCGGATTCCCGCCTGCGCCGGAATGACAGACGGCACGCTGAGGCCGACATCGAATAGGTGGTCCTGTGTCATACGGTTCCATCTACATGCCGTCGATGAGCCAGGAGTCGCCGGACTTGCGGAGGGTGGCATCGAGCTCGAATGTGTCGCCGGCGCGGAAGGTTTGGCCGCCTACCGTCACGTCCTTCTTGAAGGTGACTTGCCAGGCGATCTCCGTGCCATGTTCGGTCTCATTCGTGGAGGTGATGGGCATCTCCGCATCGGGATCGAGCGACTGAAGCCAGAGCTTCATCTCGTACTCGCTTCGCTGCTTGGGGTCGCCAGGATCAGCGTTCAGGATCTCCTGCATATCCTCGTGGTCTATGCCGCCGGGCAGCATGCAGGCCATGACGGATTCGGCATTTCCGGAGACAATCGCTTTGGTGAAGCTGCGTACCGTCGCCTCTGGCGTGCTCAGGTCCAGACGGAGGCTATCTTCTTTCTTGTCTGCCTCGTTCCACGGCAACGTCGGAGGTTGAGCCTCCGCGGCCGGCGGAGCGGCAGTTGGCGGAGGTGACGACATTGGGGCGGGGTCTGTCCCTTTCATTACCGGCTGGTCCGGCGCAGGCGATCTGGCCTCCTGCGCCTTTGGCTGGTCTGGTTGTGCCGTCGTCCGGCCGGCGGGCTGTCGATTCTCACGGCTGGCGGCGACAGGCACAGGCGGGGCTTGTGAGGGTCCGGAGGAGAAAGTCGTGTACGTGATCAGCCCCGCGCCGGCCACAACGGCGGCGACGATAATGATGACCTTGATCTTGGCCGCAGCAACCAAGCCATAGCCGAGCGAGGATGATAGCGATGCGGCCGTCGCGGCTTTCGTCCCCATCAGGGCCATTTTGCCAAGCTGCTGGAGCACTGCGGCGGGAGCACTTTGGGCTGTGCTCTGTGCCAGAACCGTGGATAGAGCGCCGGCAGCGACCAGGACGCCCTGCCTCTGCAACTGCGCCCGCAGTCGTGTCAGTCCTGATTCAATCTCCCGCGAGATCGTGGGGCGTGAGACGCCCCGCTGCCGGGCAATTTCCGCCATGGGGAGCCCTTCCAGGTAATGCCGAACGAGCAGGTCCCGCGTGTCATCATCGAGTCGGGTCAGAGCCTCATCCACATACGGCGACACCTCGCGCCAGGCAGGATCATCGCCGGACTTGTCGGCCACATACGCCTGCTCCCTCTGCCGACGGGCGGAGTCCACGCGAATCAGGTCCACCGCCTTGCCCGTCGCGACGCGGTGCAGCCAGCCGCCAAGAGAGCCGCGGACCTCCCCAGCCCGCTTCATCAACTGGAAGAACGTCTCCTGTGTCGCATCCGCAGCCCTGTCCCCATCCGCCAGAATCCGCAGGCATGTGCTGTAGACCAGTCCCGCGTACTGGCGGACGATCTGAGCAAACGCCTCGGTATCTCCTGTGCCGACAAACCGCTGCAGCAAGGCACTCTCATTCTCGACCATCATAGTTCTCCTGAAACGCGCCCCTAATGGCATCACTATCGTAAGTAAGTCGGAGCCGAATCGCAAACTGTTCAGGAGAATCGTTGCATCAGACCGCTATGGCTGTCGGGCCGCCAGGGGTTTCAAGCCATTGTCGGTCAGATTGGAACCACCTTTGATGGCCAGAACCTGCAGTTTGCGCAGCCTGGCGATGGAGGCCGGTCCGGCGTCGGTCATTCGAGGTGCGATGATCTCCATCTCATTGACCGTCTGCAACGTGGCGATGCCGGCCATCTCGTCGTCCGTCAGCCCATACGGCGTACAGATGTGCTCCAACCTGGAAAGCGACTGCAGCGTTGACCAGCCCTTGCCGGTGAAGCGAGCGGAGACCGGGCAGAAATGGGTTATCCCCGTCAGGCGGGCCACGTACGGCGGGAACGCGTCATCGACACGGAGCGGCTGAAGGAAGTCCAAATCCTGCACATCATCCGGCCCCAATGACGCGAGGCAGTCGAAGCACTGCTGCCGGGTCACGCCCTTGCCTGGCAGCGCCAGGCTTACGGTTCGTTGGGATCCGTGTCATTCGAATCGTTCGTGTCGCCGGGCAGGCCCACCGTCCGTGCACCACCATAGCCCGAATAGGAGTAGAACATGCCGCCTGTGCCCGGCCTCGGATCTTGCTGTGCCTGGTCCTCCTGCGGCGTGGGAGGAGCCGCCACGGCGAAGCCGCCTGCCTGTGTCGTGGCTGCATCCGCCGTGGGTGGAGCGTCCACCGCCTGCTGAGGCACGGGTCCCTGCGGCTGGCCGCCCGGCGTACCGGCACGGCCGCCGCCCATCAGCTCAGCCCATCTCTTGGCCGCATCGGAGGGACCGGCTGTCGTGACCGGAGCCGGCTGGGGAGATGAGGCGGGCATGGAGACGACCGTGCGTGTCGGTGCTTTCGACGTGGGCGATCGGGTGACGATCGTACTCTGGGGGGAAGGTGATCGTGTAGCGCGCTGGTAGGTTACGACGGTGCCGGCGCCGATCACGACCACGGCGGCCACTGCCACCGCTTTGGCCTTTACGCCGGCCAGCACGCCGCCGGCAACCGTCTGCACGGTCGAAGCGCCCGCCGCTCCGACAGCCGCGTGCCCGCCCACAATGGCCATCTTGCCCAACTCCGTCATCAATGTCGCCGGCGCCGCCTGGACCGCGTTCTTGCCCAGCAGCGTGCTCAGGATCCCTGCGGCGACGAGAATACCGCGTTTGCGAAGGGTGGCGCGCAGTTGGGTGACACCCACATCGACGCGGCGGGAGACGGTGGCCTGAGAGACGCTGCGGCTGAGAGCGATCTGCCGCGTGGTCTGGCCCTGCAGAAAATGGGCAACCAGAATATCCCGCGTTTCACTGTTCAGCTTACTCAGCTCCTCATCGACGTAGCGGGACAGGTCCTTCCAGTCGGTCACCTCATGGGGCTTTTCGGCTACATACTCGGCCTCCCGGCGCCGGCGTGAGGCGTCCCTGCGCATCTGATCGATGGCCTTGTGCGTCGCCACCCGATGCAGCCAGCCGGGAAGCGACCCGGTCACGTTATGGGCGTCCTTCGTCAGTTGCAGGAAGGTCTCCTGGGCCACGTCCGACGCCCTGTCCACGTCCACGAGGATTCTCAGGGCCGCCCCGTAAACAAGCCCTGCATGGCGCCGGATGATCTCCGCGAACGCCTCGGCATCCCCGGTCCTGGTGAAACGATTCAGTAAGACTGCTTCTGTTTCCACCATGGTCGTTTCTCCTGACTGGACTTCTGCAAAATGGAGGTTAGGCTTATTATTCAAGGAAATCAGCTTTGGGGATTTCCTTGAATCGACGAGCAAGTATCATGCATCATTCCGTCACGATGCGCCGACAAGGGGATGGTGTGCGGTGCACATCCTACGGCTGCGCTGCTCGCAGTGCCCTGGAAACCTTGTGGGTGTCCGGCACATCCATTCCCCAGTCGTTTTGGAGAAGGAAAAACGAAAGACGTATTTTTCCTTCCCCAAGTAAGCCTAACCTCCATTTTGCAGAAGTCCATTCCTAACCAGCCCTTTCGATCACGCCAACTGTGAATAAGGCGTTGGCGAACAGCGAATTATTCAAAAAAGCTGTGCCTCTATGTAAGTCCTCAGGGTGGCCGAAACCATCCCGCTGACGGAATAATGGGTCCTGACATGCTCCTGTGCCGTCATCGCCAGTCGGCGTGCAAAGTCATGGTCGTCAAGCAGTTGCACCAAAGCGTGTCGAATGCCCTGCTCGTCGTTTCGCTCGAAGACGACCGCCGTCTGGTCAGCGACGATCAGGTCATCGACGCCGCCCTTGCAGGCGGCCACCGCCGTGCCCAGGCTCATAGCCTCCAGGAGGAACATATTGAACGCCTGCAACGGCTGCGGCTGCACGAAGATATCTCCCGCCGCCAGGACGGACCGCCACGGGTCCAGTATCGGGACAAGGGTGACGGCCTGGAAGATGCCGAGCCGAGCCAGCAGCCGGCGCAACCCGTGCTCCGCCGGCCCGCTGCCCATCAGGATCACCATGAACTCATAACCGTCCGCCAGTAACCCTTTCACGACTCGAAAGAAGGCCTCGAAGTCCGAAACCCGCCGAAGGGGCTGAGCCAGGACGATGCTGGGCAGTCGGGAAGAATCCGAGAAGCAGACGCTGTCCTCCTCAATGAAGGTTCCCACGTTGATCTGCCGGACTCGTTCGGCAAGCCGCGGATACACATTCCTCAGGCCGGCGGCGATGGTCTGCGTCGGTGCGATGATCGCCCCGCACCGTTGTGGCGACAGCGGGACTCGTGAGAACCGCTTCGCCAGGGAATTGACCATCTGCACATAGGGCAGCTCCAGCCGATGAGCTAGTCGGCTCGCCAGCGATGCATCGCACTCGGAGAGACTGTGCAGGATCGTGGGCCGCAGTTTCGCCAACTGCGAGCCAAGATGACCGGCGCCGAGATACTTCATGAAAGGCAGATCGACTGGCGGATACGAAAGCACGGTCACCGGCATCGGCACAATCGATTCGACATCGTACCCAGGCGGGCAGATCAACACGGTCGAGATGGACTCATCCACCAGGCCCACCAGGAGATGTCTAACGAATGTGGATTGCTCCTCCAGCGTGCTCTCCGACGCGATCAGGACAGGACGAAGCGATGTCCGCACCGCCGCCATGTCCGCGTTTTCCTCATTCGCCCGGTATTTCACCGCACTACGGCTCACATCGTGCACCCAAATGCAAAAGGCAACTGGACATACACGTCGAAACCACTGACAGGATATCGCGAACCACGATCTCCCACACTACGTGGGCAATGCCTGCGTGATCTGCTTGCTCAGCTCGCTCAGAAGGGCCTGCATCTTGGGGTCGGAATCCTTCTCCTCCGCGATCTTGTTGCAGGCGTGCATGACGGTGGTGTGGTCCCGCCCGCCGAGGTGGCCGCCGATCTCTTCGAGACTGTGCCTGGTCATCTGGCGGGCGAGGTACATGCAGACCTGGCGAGGCATGGTGATGCTCTGGCTGCGGCGTTTGCTCTGCAGGTCCGTGATGCGCACGTTGAAGTGCCGCGTCACCACGTCGATGATGTCGGTGATCGTGATTCGGCGCGTCGCCAGCCGGATCTGTCCCTCCAGCGCCCGCTGCGCCAGGTCCAGAGTGACCGGTTCGCCGGCGGTGATGGCCATGGCATAGATCGTCGTCAGGGCGCCCTCCAGCTCCCGGATGTTGGCCTGGACCTGCCGCGCGATGTATTCGGCGACCTCATCATCCAGCGGCAGGTCCCGAAGATGGGCCTTGTTCTTGACGATGGCGATTCGCGTCTCGTAGCTCGGAGGGTCGATCCGGGCGACCAGGCCCCAGTTGAGCCGGCTCGTCAGCCGTGCCTCCAGGGACGGGATTTCCGCCGGCGGGCTGTCAGCGCTCAGGATGATCTGCTTGCCGTTGTTATAGAGAGCATTGAAGGTGTGGAAGAACTCCTCCTGGCTCTGCTCCCGCTCGCGCAGAAACTGCACGTCGTCGATCACCAGGGCGTCGGCCGTGCGAAACTGGCTGTGAAACGTGCTGATCGTCCCCAGCTCGATCGCCCGGATGAACCGGTTCACGAACTCCTCGCAACTGAGCAGTTGAACGGCCGCTCCGCTGACCCGGCAGCGAACCTCGTGGCACACCGCGTGCAGCAGATGCGTTTTGCCAAGGCCGGCGCTGCCATACAGGAATAGCGGGTTGTACGTCTGTCCGAGCGACTGGCTCACCGCGACGCAACTGGCATGGGCCAGCCGATTGCTCGGCCCGACGACGAAGTTCTCAAACGTGTAGTCCGGATGCAGAGAATGCCCGGATTCTGTGTCACGAGGCGCCGCCCCTTGCCTATCGGCGACGACGAACTCCACCGTCACGAGATGGCCGGTGATCTGCTGGGCGGCGCGAGTGAACGTGGATCGGCAGTTCTGGTCCAGGAAATGAACATTGGCCTCATCGGGGCAGCCGATGTGAATCGAGCCACCGTCGAAGTGCAGGATGGCAAGCTGGTCGAACCACTTGCGGGCGTTTGCCGGGTCCATCGCCCTCGCTCGTTCGACAACATTGGCAAAGATAGTCTCCACTTCGTGAGCGGGCAACGCCATACTCCTTCTGGGATAAGCAGGCCAATCGTCAGAAAAAGGAACCGCCCTTCTCTGCCGCCCCGGTCCGTGCCGACAGGGCACGGACGACGAGCATATCTAACCGCCGGCCCGCCCGTTGTCAATCAAATATGCGTAGAGAGGACACAGCGCGCACAACATGATCGCAGCAGAGTAAGCATGAGGCTGTAGGTGGCATCGGCAAGCGCGAGCTTGCCGATGGTTTGTCCATCCGCCACCGCCAAGGCTTGCAGCCTTGACGCTGCCACCCGGCCCTCACGGATTAGCTGATTGGATGGATGTTTTCGGCCGGCGTCCTTGCAATTTGGCGAAATCCCGGTACTATCAGCAGCGGATTGAGAACAAGGCTTAGCGCAGGCGGCACTCGCGTACTGAGCGACGCATGATTCTTGCATGGAAAGTGAGTATGGGAATATTCTCGAAAACGACGGAGTACTTGAAGGAGCGGCTGGGCAAGACCCGGACCGCCATCAGCAATTCGCTGTCATCGGTCCTGAGCATCGGCCGTAAGATCGACGAGGAGTTGCTCGATGAGCTGGAGGAGACGCTGATCCGCGACGACATCGGCGTCGAGACTACGGAGAAGCTGACCTCGGAGCTGCGCGAGGCCTACCACAGCCGCAAGATCGCCAAGGCCGAAGAGGTCATCCCGTTTCTCAAGGAGCACATGAAGAGCTACTGGCCTCAGAGCGACCGGCAACTGCGGGTCGCTGAGACCGGGCCGACGGTCATTCTCGTCGCCGGCGTCAACGGGACCGGCAAGACCACCAGCATCGCCAAGCTCGCCTATATTTTCAAACGCAACGGCAAGGACGTGATCGTCGCCGCGTGTGACACGTTCCGTGCCGCGGCGGTCGAGCAGTTGACGATCTGGGCGGAGCGGATCGGCGTGCAGATCGTCAAGCATCAGGCCGGCAGTGACCCGGCCGCCGTCGCATTCGACGCCTGCGAGGCGGCCACGGCCCGCGGCGCGGACATCCTGATCCTCGACACCGCCGGCCGGCTGCATACCAAAAGGGACCTGATGCAGCAGCTCACGAAGATCCGCGACGTGGTCGCCCGCAAGATCCCCGGCTCGCCTCACGAAGTGCTGCTCGTCCTCGACGCGACCACGGGACAGAACGCGATCTCGCAGGCCAAGCTGTTCACCGAGGCGATCAATGTCACCGGCATTGTCCTGGCCAAACTCGACGGTACGGCCCGAGGCGGGATCGTCATCGCAATCAAGGACAAGCTCGATATCCCCGTCAAATTCGTCGGTCTGGGCGAAAAGCCCGAGGACATCGCCGAGTTCGACCCGAACGCCTTCGTCGAAGCCCTGTTTGAAACGAGTCGCTAATCAGAATCGCTGGCAGAAGGAGGCAAAGGTATGAGAGCTGTCATCGACAGAGTTTCTGTGCTGTGCCTGGTTGTCGCGTTGACGGCGTGCTGGGGTACCCGCGCGATAGCGGTGGTCGAACACAAGGAGGGTGAGCACTTCAAGCCGTTCATCTGGCCGTCGCAACCGCCGGTGGATTGCCCGTTCGAGCCTTCCAAGGACATCGTGGGCATCGCGTTCCTGGGCGTCCACAGCGACTACCACTTCGCCGATACTTGGTATCCAAGCTGGGCCTCCGACGGGAATCTCTATTCGCCGTACACTGACGGCAGCGTGCCGCGGGCGGACGGGCAGCGGGACAACTCCAACAGCGGGACCGGGCCGGATGCGGTGACAGGACAGGCCGTGCTGATCGGCGACGATCCGGTCAACCTGAAGGTGATCAGCCTCGGCCTGACGAAAGGCGACGCCTCGCCGTACCGGGGCCGCTATCCGTGCGGCAGTCTTGTACATAACGGCGTTTGGTACTACAGCACCTACTGCCTGGCCCCAGACGGCATGGTCCGCTATGGCAAGGATGCCTTCAACTGGCCCTGGCTCGGGCCGGTCGTCGGCTTTCGCATCTCGAAGGATTTCGGCAAGACGTGGACCGACACGCCGCACACGCCGGCAAAGCCGCTCTTCGGCGAGACCGGCATGTGGGGCTACCCCGTGAAAATCGGCTCGCCGCACTTTGTAGATTTCGGCAAAAACATGGAGCACTCCCCGGACGGCAAGGCGTACCTCGTCGGTCACGGTGCCCCCGAGCCCGACCCCAAGCCGCGATTCGGCAACCTGAGCTGGATCAGCGGCGACCAGATTTACCTGCTCCGTGTCACGCCAAGCATCGAGAATATCAATGATGCCTCGAAGTACGAGTTCTTCGCCGGCCACGATTCCATCGGCAAACCCGTCTGGACAAGCGACTTTTCGAAGATCCAGCCGCTCATCGACTGGAACAACAATTGCGGCTGCGTCACGGCCACCTGGAATGCCCCGCTGAAGAAGTACCTCATGTGCATCACTGATGGCTGGCCCACCTGCGCCAAGATGAATTCCTACATCCTCGAAGCGGATGCGCTCACCGGCCCCTGGCGGCTCGTGACCTACATGAAGGACTTCGGCGAGCAAGGCTATTTCCTGAACATCCCGACGAAGTTCATCAGCCCCGACGGCCGGACCGCCTGGCTCTGCTATTCCGGCAACTTCGCCAAAGACTGGCGTGGCACAGTAATGCAGGAAAAGCCCCCCGGCAGCCACTACGGCCTAGTCCTCCAGCAAATCAAGCTCCTCGACGAGCCCACCCGCCGGAAATACGGCCAATAGTGGCACCGGTCCGCACCCGAATGTAGGTTCCGGTACCCACGTATCCGGGGCAACGGGACGGCTGCCGTAAGCAGTTGTGGTCTGATCCAGCTTATGATAGAATCTGGTTACAGCAGCAATTGGAGAATGATGTGGCGGAACCGACATGGATAAGTACTTGCTGAACTTGGCGGGAGAGTATAGAGTCTGTTCGGAACTCTTGAAGCGAGGGCTCTTTGCGACTGTCACCTACGGCAACAAGAAGGCTGCCGATATCTACGTGATAGGAGAGAAGAGAAAGACGGCCGCGATTGAAGTCAAGGCGTCGAATTCAGCAAGATTCGTGACCGGATTCTATCAGAAGTATAAGAGCGACGAAATAGAGCATCCGGACTTCTGGGTACTGTGTTCGCTGAGCGATTCTGCTGATCGTTTCTTCGTGCTAAGTCATGCTGAAATGGAAAGGGCTCAATGCGAGAGCAACTTCAAAGGGCAAGATATGAACTGGGGAGAGGCAGCACGTAGGTGCGCTAAGGGAGTCGATAACGTGCTGATAGACCATGTTACCCAACACGAGAACAGATGGGAAAAGATTGCTGGCTTCATAAATGGATAGTAAGGTAGTCGAGACTGAAGCAAAGAGATCATATGGCTTATCGCCCCGTTAGTGGCAATGACGACCATCGCATGAAAGGTGGATAGAAATGGCAATTCCTAAACCTCGATTCATAATTGATGACCGTGGGGAGAAGACTGCTGTCATACTCGATATCGCGGAGTACAGACGATTGCTTGAGGAGGCGGAGGAATTGGAGGCCATTCGGGCCTACGATGCGGCCAAGGCGGCAGGTGACGAAGCGATTCCGTTCGAGCAAGCCGTCACTGAGATTGAGCGAGACCGAAAGTGACCTACGCGATCACCATCTTGCGCCGCGCACAGAAGGAACTGGCGGATCTACCCCAGGAATCCTATGTTCGGGCACGAGACGCCATTCGAACGCTTGCAGAGGAACCAAGGCCGGACGGATCGAAGAAGCTGGCCGGACGCGCCGGATGGCGAATCAGGGTTGGCTCATATCGTGTAATCTATGAGATCGACGACCCCAATCACATGATCACCATTATGCACATCGGGCATCGGCGAGATGTTTACCGATGATTACCAGATAAAGGACCGCGTGGCTGCTGTTCGCCAACCAGAAAGGATGTGCCGTGCATACACGATTGTTGATCGGGCGAGTATTGGCAACGATGTTCTGTGTATGGGCTGCTGCAAGTGATGTGACGGCGGGACAGGAGGTGCCGGAGCCCAAGCCTGTGCCGCGGTTGCAGGTCGTGCCGCAGGCGTATGATCAGGCGTCGTTTCAGCGCGATGGGGTGGAGATCACGCGGTATCATTTCG
>Ga0214473_10000308_pt1 | contig 68756 bp, 53 predicted proteins | sample RVTome_7_FD_203509 | JGI IMG/M metagenome (GOLD analysis project Ga0214473, IMG submission 203509) | Soil microbial communities from uranium-contaminated site in the Upper Colorado River Basin, Wyoming, United States - RVT98D197 | ecosystem: Environmental > Terrestrial > Soil > Contaminated >...
AACCAGCTCGCCGCCGTTCAGCTCCAACCCTACCCATTCCATCCAGACTGGAATTACGCGATCCTGCCCCGGGGCAGCCCGTGACCATCGAGAAAATCTTCTGCCACGTTATTCGGCGACGGCGCCTAAGGTCAGGCCCGGCAAGGTCACGTGGGGTGGGGTAGCTTCTCAGAGGACGGTAGGAAAACGACTGACACCGCGAGTCGTCTACTCGACGGAGACGAAAAAGGGGGCGGCCCCTGGAAGGCCGCCCCCTTGTGTCGCCTTGCGCCTGCCGGAGCAGAGCCCGAAACCTGCGGGACGCTGCGCCGGCTCCAAGTCGCGCGAGTTCGCCGTTCTACTGCCCGAGTGCCTCCGAACGTGGAACGTCGATCACGCCGCCATTCTGCCCGATGTGGAACGCGGCTGGGTTGGTGTCGTGGCACTGGTAGCAGACCGACGTCGTTGGGCTGTTCACCAGGTCGGTCGCGTTCGGCACGTTATTTCGGGCCGCGAGAACATCCGCCCGAGTGGCGTTCGTACCATCCGTCGTGAAGTTGGTGCTCAACAGAACGTCAGCCGGCAGATCGGCGTCGAAAGTTCCCGGCTTGTGGCAGGTCAAGCAGTTGCTCAGGATGCCCGGGAAGGTTACTTCACTGAAGTCGAAGAAAAAGACGCCGCTCGTACCCCGGTCGCGGACGAATTCGTACGGGAATGTCCTCTTGGCGGATGAGTGGATGCTGTGGATCAGCTCCTTGAAGACCATGCCGGTCTCGGGGTAGGTAAGCGGGTCGCTGCCCACGGCCGCAACCAATGTCTGCGCCGCATTATAGGCTCCCTGACTGATGGTACCGGTGTAGCCAGGCGGGTTGGGCGCGCCCACAGGACCAGCTTTCTGCGCGGCAATGAGCACCGGGTCGGCGCCACGGCCACTGCTGCTCAGGTTCGGGTTGTGGCAAATGACGCACAGCACAGACTCACTTGCAGCAGATACCACGCGGCTGCCGCCGTGCAAGCTCAACCATTCATGGCAGTTCGCGCACTTAGCCGGGTCGACGACCTCACGTCGCACCTGAGGCTCACCCGTGACCGCCTTGACGACCGAAACCGTGTGGCGGGGAGCTGCCGGTTCTACCTGGGTGAAGTAACTTTGCAGGGCTACGGCTCTCATTTTGGCGTCTGCCAGGAAGCGCGCCGTGCCGTTGCTCCCGTCGATAATGGCGGTGTAGCTTCCGTTCCCATCTGGCCCGCTCAGAGTGCCCTGAGTCCCGTTCCAGATGTTCTGGATCGAGACGCTGGCGGGCTGACCCACTGACTTACCGAGCTGGTTGTAATCCGCGGGAATGGCGATACCGTCCTGCGCCATCGTGTAGGCCACCAGGAAGGCAGGAGAGCCGGTGAAATTAGTGAGCATGACCGTCCCACCTGGCTCGAAGGTGTTGAAAGTCACCGGCGTGCCGTCCGCCAGGATACGGAATACAACGACGGCTTGGTTGTTCTCGTTCACCGTGACGTCCTCGATTACATACTGGAAGTTCACCAGGCCAGCGGGAACGTTCGGGTTTTTAGGAGTGGAGTCCTCGGTCAGGTGAGCAGTGATGATCGGTGCAAGCCCTCCCGTGGGCGGGTGGCAAAGGGTGCAATTTTGGTTGTTGGCCTGTGGTCCACCGCCGTGGCCCTCGCCGGTGGCGAAGTCGACAAGGTCATGGCAGGAACCGCAAGCCGCTATGGATGGCCGCGTGTTCCAGTTGGCGCCATCAGGACCCGCGTGGCACTTGGTACAGTTGCGGATATCCTGGGGATAGGTGACCTCGGTAAAATCGCCGATATTGGTGCCGTTCTCAATGAGCTCCAAGTCCTGGCTCGTGTGGATCCCATGAATCAAGCGAACAAAATTGATCGGCCCAAAGCCTGCCAAGTCATTGTTGGGGTTGTGGCAAAGCACGCAAAGCTTGGTGTCCACACGACGACCACCATGGAAACTGGCGCTGCCCAGGGGGCTACCCAGCTTACCATGGCAGCCGTTGCACGCCTCGATCGTGACGATGTCGCGGGTGACGGTGAACGGGTCCCCGTTCGGCACAAAGTCGAAGGTGGGATTCACCGGCGGCAATCCAGGCGGGTAGATCTCGATTCCCACCCGGTGTGTGTAGCCGGCCCACGCCGGGTCAAGCACGATGCCATCCGTAAAGGTGAACGTGTAGGTATTCCCGTCGATTCTAGCCAACTGTGCGGCACTACGGTGACTTCTGGGGCCGTAGAAGAACCACGAGTCGGGATCTCCGGTCCCCGCTCCCGCCGTAATCAGCCTGGCGATGGTGAACCTCAGGTAGGCTAAATTGCTGCCCGAGGGCGTTGTTAGGTCTACATCTACCGGGTTCCCCGCGCTGTCCGTTGCCTCAAAGGTGAAGGTCACCACGGCGCTGTCTGCGGCCTCGGAGAACGTGGCGCTAACGATAGTGGCCGTCGCGGTTCCAGTAGCCGCCAGCCCGGGATGAATCGCCTCCACGTCAGCCAAGCGGCCGGGACCGTGGCAGACCACGCACGCCTCTTGGGCGACCTGGCCCGGCCCCGGGCCCGTCGGCCCCGTAACCCCAGTTGTACCGGTCGCGCCCGTGGCACCGGTCGCACCGGTTGCACCCGTTGCACCGGTTACACCGGTTACACCCGTAGCACCGGTCGCGCCCGTGGCACCGGTTGCACCCGTGGCACCGGTTGCACCCGTGGCACCGGTCACGCCCGTGGCACCGGTTGCGCCGGTCGGACCTGCTGTCCCCGTCGGACCAGTCGCCCCAGTGGCGCCCGTTGCGCCTTGCGCGCCTGGAGCAGCATCCTTCCCATCGTCACCATCGCAGCCAGCTATTGCCAGGGCTGCCGATAGTAACCCAACCGCCATAAGCCTGCCCAAGAAAGAACCGCTCGACATAGACTTTGCCCCCTTTGGTCGTTCTGACCGTAAACGGATGGATGCCTCAGCTCAATACCGCTTATTAGCTTTCCGATGGCGCCCAACACTCACAACGAGTGGGCCACTAGTACAGCGCCTAGAAGTTCATGTCAATTAAATTTTCACCCTTTGTTGCCGAAAGCAGGAGTGTCGGATTCTCGGGTGGATTTTCCTTGTCGTCGAGAGGTGCCGCATTGACAAACAAGTTGCAGTGTATGGGGTGTATACTAGCGCCGTGTGAAGACCGTCGTTCCCGCCAAGACTGCGCTACGAAACATGTCGTAATGCTTGCTCTTGGCAAACGACTTGAAAACGACTTGACAGGCGGTGTGGCGCTGCTGTTGCGGATGTGGTACGAGCGAGCCAATTCGCGGCAGATTGGGCGGAGTCGTGAACGAGAAGAGCGAGAGAGTTGTTTGGCTGGCTATCGGGCACTGATGGGCGGGAAATGAAGATGCGAGGATTCACAGTAATGGCAGCTGCCATTGCAGTGGCTGCATCAGCTGTAATGCGACCCGCTCGGGCCGTACAGGTGTGCCCTGATCCGAGTCAGTGTGTACAGGTCAGCGTCGGCAGCGCCAACGGCTCGGCTGGGAACACGGTGACGGTGGGTGTGAGCTTTTCCCAAGGACCAGGTGATGGCCAGGATGGCGGCGTCGACGAGGTGGCTGCGCTGGCCATGACGCTGATCCTCGGGGCCGGTGGAGGTCTGCCGCCCCTCACTCTGGCCGACTGTAGCGCGGACTCGAATGGTCTGCCTGCGGCTGTCAAGCTTGCGGTCACGCTGGCCAATTTCAACTTCGTCGTGCAGAACTTCAGGTGTGTGAATGGCCACACCCACTGTCTCTGTCCGGAACCCGGCAGTGGCATCACACCGGACTCGTTTATCAACGTAGCGGTCTTCGGACCAAAGCTGCAGGGCGCTACCCCACCCATCTCCATCCCCCTTCTCCCCAGTGGGCAGCTCTTCACTATGGATCTTACCATCGCGCCAGAAGCGACCGGACCCATACCCATCCACGTCCTCAACGCAGCGGGCGACTCGCAGCGCCCCCAATCGACCGCGTTCCTCTCCATCGGGGACCGGCTGCAGACGGATCAGACATGCACCACCGTCGCCGGTCAAGTCCCCTGTAGCGCCCCGAATGCGGTGAGTCAGGTCGCCGCGGTAGACGGGAGCATCGGCGTCCTAACCTCCACTGCCACGCCGACCGAGGTGGTGCTCACGCCGACGCACACTCTGCAGCCGACGCTCACCCCAACCGAACCTCCGTCGGCTACGCCCACACCGAGCGTCGCAAGCACCCCGACTGCAACCACCAGTGCCGTCCCCACGGAAACCTCGAGTCCCACGGCTACGAGCAGCGCGACGGCCACCTCGGAGCCTACCGAAACCGAGACGGCTCCACCCACAGCCAGCTTGACCTCAACTCCGACGTCACCACCGACCGCCACCCCCGCACCAGTTTGCGTGGGAGACTGCAGTCAGGATGCAATCGTTACGGTCGACGAGATTCTCGTCATGGTCAACGTTGCGCTTGGCGGCGACTCGGTCACGAGTTGTCCTGCTGGGGACCAGAACAGCGATCAGCTGATCACAGTCGACGAGATTCTCACCGCCGTCTCGAAGGCGCTGAACGGCTGCGCCTGACCATGTGGCTGATGGCATATTGCTGATGGTCAGAGCCATCTGCCACACGCCATCAGCCATACGCAGCTGAGCTACAGTCAGTCCCATACGAGCGGCTTGCGCCCTCGCCAGGGGCGGGCCTCCTCGAGCTGTCCGGCCAGTCGGAAAAGTGTTGCTTCCGCGCCAAAGCCGGCGCTGAACATGATCCCAACCGGCAGGCCGCCCTTGGTCCAGTGCAGGGGCAGCGAGATCGCCGGCTGGCCGCTGGCGTTCTGGATCGGTGTGAAGGGCAGATAGTCGGTGATTGCCGCCAGCGCGGCCATGGCATCGCGCTGCTTGACGTCAATGGTGCCGATAGCCAACGGCGGTGCTCCCAAGGTGGAGGTCATCCAGCAATCATAGGTCTGGTGAAAGCGTGCGATTTGACGTGACGCCATCTGCAGCATGGCGATCGAGAGCAGGTATTGCGAAGCCGAAATCTGCTTTCCGAACTGATACAAGCTCCACGTCAGCCCTTCGAAGTCGTTCTCCGTCGGCGAGCGTCCGTTCAGCATCCCGAACCCGTCGATCATACTCGCATGGCCGCTCAGGAAGACTGCCATGAAGGCGCAGCTGAGCATGCCAAAGTCAATGCTGGGAGCAGCCTCTTCAACTATGTGGCCAAGATCGGCCAGCAGCCTGGCGGTTGCCTCCACGCCAGCCGCGCACTCCGGATCCAACCGCGCACCGGCCAGGCTAGAGGCACTGAAGGCAATCCGCAGGCGTGGCGACGGTGTCCTGACGTCGTCCAGGAAGGGGCGTAACACCGGCGGTGCGCAGTACGGATCGCCGATTTCCGGACCGTGCGTGCAATCGAGCGCAGCGGCGCTGTCGCGCACGCTTCGACTGACAACGTTCTCGACCACCAGCCCGCTGATGAGATCACCAAGATCTGGACCGAGCGGATTTCGCCCGCGCGTGGGCTTGAGGCCGACCAGTCCGCAGCAAGCCGCGGGGATGCGGATCGAGCCGCCGCCATCGTTCGCATGCGCCAGCGGCACGATGCCCGCCGCCACCGCGGCGGCGGAGCCGCCACTGGAACCGCCGGTGGAATGCTCCGGACTCCAGGGATTGCGGCACGGGCCATAGAGCAGCGATTCGGTTGTCGGTAAGACGCCACATTCGGGAACGTTCGTCTTCCCCAGCGCAATCAACCCAGCGGCCTTGAAGCGTGCGACCAGGGTGTCGTCCCGCGCCGCTGGTACTCCGGTCATGAACCGACTCCCTGCAGTGGTGGGCACGCCCTGGTAGTTGCCCAGAATGTCTTTCAATAAGAAGGGAACGCCCTCGAAAGCGCCCGCCACTGGCCTGGGGCCGGTCGTGGTTTGTGCTGCGGCTGTCGCCCGGGCCTGATCGTACATCTTGTAGACCACAGCATTGATTCGCGGATTGTGTTTTTCGAGGCGCAGAATGGCTTCCTCCACCAACTCCGCCGGGGTGACGGCTCTCTCGGCGACCAGAGCCGCCAGCCCGAGTCCGTCGTAATTCGCATATTCAGGAAATGGCATTGACAACCTCCAGCCTGAAAAGTACGCCATCGTCACGTCGTTGTCGAAGCGCACCGCACCAGTCAGATCTTCTTATCAATCAGAACGGAGCGAGCAATAGTTCTTATTACCGCAAAGACCTGGCCGTCACGTCTACTGGAATCGCAAGCGTACCGGACAGGTCCGGCAATTGCTCTCTAGTACACCAGCTTGCGCAGCAGTCGGGAGCGGTACCCTTTAGCGACGGTGAAAATGCAGCCCTGGCAGAAGGTTCTGGTGAGCTGTGCCGCGGCGCGCGATCCGCCGCAACTCGGGCGTCAGCTGCACTGGGGTGTCCGTCGGTCAGGCGGTTTCTCTCATTGGCGCAAAGTCGTGCCCCCCTGACCCAACGGCGAGGCGGAGGTTCAAAGCAACGCACATGATCTTTCGAGCTGAGGAAGAGAATATGTCTATGCGCAAAGGAACAATGGGGTTAGCAATCGCGGCCGGTGCTGTGCTGCTGATGAGCAGCGCAGTTGCCTATGCGGCAGATGGCAAGGCGATGTACGACAAGAGCTGCAAGTCTTGCCATGGTGAAACGGGAAAAGGTGACGGACCGGCCGGCAAGGCCATGAAACCGGGGGACTTCGCCGTCACAGCCAAGGGCAAGAGCGACGCCGATATCATCGCGGCGATGAAGGGCGGCAAGACCAGCGGTGGAAAGACCCATCAGAATTTCGGCGGGAAGTTGAGCGACGAGGAGGTAAAGGCCGTCGCACAACACGTCAAGGAACTCGCCGCGAAATGACAAGTTGTTAGGTTGTTGGTTGTTAGGTTGTTGGTTGCTGGTGCTAACAACCTAACAACCTGTTACTAAGGGCTGGTGAGCCGGGCGCAGGAGATCGGTCACCGTCTTGACCGGATTGAAAGTCTCACCGGGCACTTCTACGAAGATAGTATTCCAGTGCGCCATGGCGCCGTTCCAGAGGCCGGGCCGCTCCAAGACCTTGATCGGCTGACCGTCTTTGGATTTCCGCACGATGAAGACGGCGTCGGTGTCGACGAAGCGTTTCAGATCGAAAGGTCTTCCACGCAGGTCACGCAGACCACAGACCAGGTCGACCGGATTGAAATGCGTGGCTGCCCGGAAGATCTCCTTCTGGCCCTTATCGGTCGCATTGACTTGTGCCTGCTCGACGATCTGGAGCGTTACCGTGCCGTCCGCCCCGCGCACCCAGAACGGTCCACCTCCGGGCTCGCCGGTATTGCGAACAACGCCGCAGACGCGAAGCGGGCGGTCGAGCTTCTCGACGAGAGATTGCCGCAGTTCGGGACCGCCAAGCCTCGGGTCGAGAGCAAGGCACAATTCGCTGCGCGCAAACGCCACCACTTCGGCCACCAGTCCGGGCGGCACCGTTTCCTCACGCAGCAGCCTCAGATAGCGGAAGATCCGGGCTTGCGTGGCCACCAGGTGGCCGATGAGGATGGCCTTCCAAGCGACAGTGATCTCTTGAAGATGGTCCGCCGCTACATTGTCGATGTTCTTTATTGAGACCACGTCACCGTGCAGGTCGTTGAGATTATCGATCAAAGCGCCGTGGCCACCGGGCCGAAAGAGCAGGCGGCCATTCGCATCACGCAGAGGGCGATTGTCGAGGTCGACAGCGAGGGTGTCGGTACGGCGATCCTGGTGAGAGAACGAGACTGAAAACTCCGTCCCAGTCGCGCCTTGGTAGCGGGTCCGCACCGCATCGAGCAGGTTGATGAAGAGCTGCTCATGCTCCGGCGAAACGGTGAAGTGCAGCCGGCTGGTGCCGGCCTGGTCGCGGGCGTAGGCGGCGGCCTCGACGAGATGCTCCTCGAAAGCGGTACGCGGCCCGTCCGCATAGCGGTGGAAAAGCAGCAGCCCCTTCGGCAAGTTGCCGTAGCCCAGACCGCGGCCACTCAACAGGCAGTCGATCAACGCGCCGAACTCGCCATTGGCGAGCAAGGCATCGACATCCAGGTTCAGCTGCCGCATCGCCTGGGAGAGAGGTTCAAAGAAAGCAAACTCACGCAGCCGTTCGGCAAATTGCAGGCATTCGGCGGCGGCTTCATCACCGTTGGCTGCTCTGGCTGCGAGCGCTGATCGCCGCACGCTCGCGGCTTCCGCGCGTGCCCCGAACAGCGACTGAAACATGCGGCTGGCGGCGCCGGAAGCCGGCACGAACTTGCGCACGCGGCCAGCGCGGCTCGCCAGCCTGGCGCATTCCCTGGCCTGTGCCAGCTCGGCGGCAGTCAGGACCCGGATGCCGTCGCCAACCGTGCAGGGACGATCCAGGGCAAGGTACGGAGGCAGTCCCCGGAAGAGCCGGAGTTGATGGTGCACGTCATCGACGTCGATCCCGAACTCCGCGAGATAGCGGTGGTCCTGCGGCTTTAGTCCGCCCTCGGCTCTGATTTCTGCCATTCCTTTCTAGTGCTAACCAGCCCTGGCGACGAGCGCAACGCGCTCACTAGAAGGACCGATTGGACGCGGTTTGCTTGCGGGACCTTGAGCTCTCCCCTGGGCCGCCGCCGCAAGGGGTGGGAGAGAGAACAAGATAATCGCACTTTCCCTTTAAAGTCACCCACGACCATTATGTCGGTCGTGACCTCCCATTCGCAGCCGGTCACGCGCTGCCGTCAACCAGCGTAACTCTTCTCCTCCCAAAGTTAGGATCATGGCAACATAAGTCCCTACGCCGGCGGTCACAGCCACCGCCAGGATGCCAGCGTGCAGAAGGGTGGCACCCGGCTGCGTCCAATCGGCCAAGGCCGCCAGGTAGTGGACAGGGGCAATCATCACGAGTGATGCAACGGCACTGCGCAAGAAAGACCTGCGTACCTCCGAACCGCCCCATGCCCCGATGCGGCGGCGAAGCGCCACCGCCAGGAGCACCAGGTTCACCGTCGCTGACAGCGACGTGGCCAGTGCGAGTCCTACATGGCGGAGATCAGCCAGGGAGGTTACCTGCGTAGCGGCAGCTATAGCCGCGGCGAAGGGTGAATCTCCAGGCCCATCCACTGGTCCCATCAGCAACAAGCTGAAAACGCAATTGGCGAGGAAGGCAGCCGCTGCGGCTACCACAGGGGTCCTCGCATCCTCCACCGCATAGAACGCCGGGATGAGCAGGCGTACCAACGAGACCGGCCAGAGGCCCAGGGCAAAGGCGCACAAAGCATTGGCTGTCAGCCTCACTTCTTGTGCGCCAAACACGCCGCGCTGGAACAGGACTGACACGATCGGCGTGGAAAGGCTGATCAGACCGACGGTGGCGGGCAGGACGATACAGTTGTTGACGCGGACGGCAAACGACAAGCTCTGCCGCAGCTCATCATGAGCGCCGCGCCCGGCCTGCGCGGCGAAGCTCGGCAGAGCCGCGGTACCCAGCGCCATGGCGAAAATCCCCAGCGGAAACTCGAACACCCGATCAGCGTACCAGATGTACGAAACGCTGCCGCTCGGCAGCACCGACGCCAACATGGTACTGATCATCAGATTTATCTGGTACACGGCGGCGCCGAAAACCATCGGCCCCATCAAGCCCAGTGAGCGCCGCACCGCCTCATGGCGTGGGTCCCACCGCGGCACGACGCTCACACCGTGCCACAGAAGCGGAGGAATCTGCAGCCCCAGCTGCAGCACCCCACCGATAAGCACACCATAGGCGAGCCCCCGTACCGGCTCCTGGAGCCGCGGACAGAGCCCCACCGTCGCGCCGATCATCGCCAGGTTAAGGACGATCGGCGAGATGGCGGGAGCGGCGAAATGTCGCACGGAATTGAGGATGCCGGCACACAACGCCGCCAGGCTCACCAATAGAACATAGGGAAACACCCAGCGCGTGAGCGACACCGTCAGGGCAAATTTTTCCGGCGCTTTCACAAAGCCGGGGGCGAAGAAAGCAGTTAGCCATGGGGCCAAAATGATTCCCGCCAGGCTCAACGCCAGCAGTGCCACCACCATCAACGACGCCAGCGCCGAGGCAGCCTCCCCCACCGCCCGGCGGGAGCGGTTGGTAAAATAGTCGGTGAACACCGGCACGAATGCCACACTCATCGCCCCTTCCGCAACGAACCGGCGCAGCAGGTTCGGAATGCGGAAGGCAACGAAGAAGGCGTCCGCCGCCATGCCCGTGCCAAAATGGTAACCGATCACCGCATCACGCACGAGCCCGGCAATGCGGCTGATCAGGGTGTAGAAACCAACCAGGCCGGCAGCACGGACGATGCGACGGTTCTCAGACATTGGGAGTCGATAATCAATAGTCAATCGTCAATAGTCGAGAGTTGAGAGGAAGGACGGAGCGGGGTCATGTGGCCGGCAACTATCGACTATCGACTATCGACTATCAACCTGTTTCGGCAACACCGCCGGCTTCGGCGGGTTGACTGCTGAGGTGCAGCGCGATTTACAATACGTGCGATGCTGCGAGCGGTACTCTTCGATTACGGCGGCACTCTGGACGGCGCCGCCAGTCATTGGCTCATCCGCTTTCGGGAACAGTACCGCTGTTCGGGACTAGAGCTGCCGTTCGAACAGCTGCGAGCGGCATTTGATTACGCCACCCAATGCGCCTATGCCGACAGCTCCGTAAGCGGTCTTGGGCTGCGGGCTCTGGTCGAGTATCATGTCACCCGGCAAATGGAACACCTTGGCCTGTCCGACGGCGCGCTGGCCGCCACGGTTACGGCAGGCTTTGTCCGGGCGTCGCAGGCCGGATGGGAAGAAAGCCGTGGCGTCCTCACCCGTCTGCGCCACCACTTCGTTCTGGGGGTGGTCTCGAATTTCTATGGCAATCTGCACCGCCTGCTCGAAGAAGCCCGACTCGCGCCGCTGCTGACCGCCGTCATCGATTCGGGGATCGAAGGCGTCAAGAAACCCGATCCTGCCATCTTCGCTTTGGCCGTACGGCGGCTCGGCTGTGCGCCCGCAGAGGCCTTGTACGTCGGTGACTCCTTCGAGAAGGACATCATTGGCGCGCACGCGGCGGGACTGCGCACGGCGTGGCTTGTCGGCGCCGCGGACCCACCCTGTCCACAGCCGCAGTGTGTCGACGTGCGGTTGCGTTGTCTGGCGGATCTCGAGTCCATCATCGAGCGGCTTCAAAGCGTGGCCTTCGCCGCGAGCTTCCGTCGAGACGAATGAAAGCCGCAATCATCGCCGCCGGATCGGGCGAACGGCTCCGCAATTGCGGCATTACCGTACCCAAACCACTGCTCCGTGTGGCCGGCAGGGCGCTGATCGACTACGTGCTGAACGCTGCAGCCAGCGCCGGAATAACGCAGATCGCCTGCATCGTCAACGAGGAGTCCGCCGGCATCGAGGAGCACTGCCGCACCGAGTGGCCGCAGTTGGCCTTCGAGTTCATTCGCCGCACTACCGCGAGCTCGATGGAAAGCCTGTTCGCCCTGCGGCCATTGTTGCAAGATGGACGCTTCATCTTGCTGACCGTCGATGCGGTGTTTGCGCCAGCGGTGCTGCATCGATTCTTGACCGCGGCGGCCGGCTTTGCCCAGGCGCACGGCGTGTTGGCCTTGAGTGCTTTCGTCGACGACGAAAAGCCGCTGTGGGTAAGCCTGTCACCTGACGGCCGCATCACGGCGCTGGGCGCCGAGGCACAGCCCGCCGCCAGGAGCCAGGGCAGCGCGCTGGTTACGGCCGGCTATTACATGTTCGACCCGGCTATCTTCAGCGAAATCGATCGCGCCAGGCAGTTCGGCTTCACGGCACTGCGCCAGTTTCTGAAGCACCTGCTCAGTTGCGGCTACCGCCTCTACGGACAGCAGATGCCGAAGACGGTGGACGTCGACCGGCCCGAGGACATCGCTGTCGCCGAGGCCTTCATCAGAAGCGGTTTCACGGAATGAGCAAGTTCTTCGGCATCACGCGCGAACGGGTATTTTCGCCCGGCAAGGTGGAGGACGACAGTGCCATACTGGAAGCGGTTGCCGGCCGGCTGCGCCAAGCCGGTCATGCCGTATCGGTGTTTCACGCCGACGAGCCGGAGTGGCCGGATCCTACGGGCATCAGTCTGGTGTTCAGCATGGCCCAGGGGGCTGTGGCGCTGGAGCGTATGCGGGAATGGCAAGCGCGCAGCATACGTATCGTCAACCGGCCGGAAGCGATCCTCAACTGCCAGCGACACCGTACGATTGCGGCGCTCACCGGCGCGGGCGTACCATTTCCGGAGAGCCACCTCATCGACACGAGTGCCGGCGGGGCGCTCCCCGAGTGGATCGGTGGCGGAGCGTGGGTGAAGCGCGGCGACGTCCACGCCACCGAAGCGGGCGATGTCGTCCGGGTCGACAGCGTGGTGGCCGCGCGTGCCGTTCTGCAACGGCTGCACCAGCGTGGTATCCACAGCGCCGTGGTGCAACGGCATGTCGGCGGAACGGTGCTGAAGTTCTACGCCGTGCGGCAGCGCTTCTTCTTCTGCGTAACAGCGTCAAGCAGCTGGCCGCTCCCCGCCAGTGCGCTCGAACGGATCGCGGCGCTAGGAGAGCGTGCAGCGCGGGCCCTCGACGTCGAGGTATACGGCGGCGACTGTGTTTACGACGCGCAAGGCGGCTTGTGCTTAATTGACTTGAACGATTGGCCCAGCTACGTTTCTTGCCGCACTCAGGCGGCGATGGAAATTGCGACTTACTTGCAGGCGCACAAAGCCTCGACCCGATGGTAAAAGCCGCACCGAAAGAGATGCCGGCCCACGCGAGAACTCCCGGGCCGAAGTCACGCGCCCTCATAGCCAGCGAGGGTAGATATATCGCACCGGGACTGCAGCGTATCGCGCAGCTGTCCGAAGTGGCGATGGTCGAAGGCCGCGGCTGCACTCTGATCGATGCCGACGGCAACGAGTACCTCGATTTCTTTGCGGGCGTCGGCGTTGCCAGCCTGGGGCATTCCCATCCGCGCTTCGTCTCTGGTTTGACTCGCCAACTCGGGAAGTTGGCGGTGGGCAGCTTCACCAACGAGCCCCGGGCGGCGTTATTGAAGTTGCTGGCGGAGCTGGCCCCCGGAGATCTGCAACGCACGCAGCTCTACAGCGGCGGCGCCGAAGCGGTGGAAGCCGCGGTCCGTTTGGCCAAGTCCTATACGAAGAAGTTCGAGGTCGTGGGATTCTGGGGCGGCTTTCACGGTAAGACCGGCGGTGTCATGGGACTCATCGGCGACGCGTGGAAACAGAAATGGGGACCGCTCGCGCCCGGCACGCATCTGGTCCCGTACGCCGACTGTTACCGCTGCCCGTTCAAGCTCAAGCACCCGCAATGCGGCCTCTTCTGCGTCGAGTTCATGCGCAAGTCGCTGCACACCACCACGGCGGGTGCCATCGCAGCCGTTGTGGTGGAACCGATGCAGGGCACCGCCGGCAATGTGATCCCTCCGGAGGAGTTCCTGCCGGCTGTCGCTGACGTGGCGCACGAGAACGATGCGCTGCTGATCGTCGATGAAATGATCACCGGTTTCGGCCGCACCGGGAGCATGTTCGGCTGCGACCATACCGATACCGAGCCGGACATCATGACCATCGGCAAAGGCTTCGGTTGCGGATTTCCGGTCACCGGTCTCATCTCCACCGACGAGATCACGGCCTCAACTCCTTTCGCCAAACCGAGCTCTTCCTCTTCAAGCTACGGCGGCAATCCCCTCGCCGCGGCCGCGGCACTCGCCACCGTAGAGACCATTCTGGACGAAGATCTGGTGGAAAACTCTCAACGCGTGGGAGCCGTTCTACTGCGCGAGCTCAAGAAGTTGCAGGACAAGTACGAGTTCATCGGCGATGTCCGGGGTTCGGGATTGCTGATCGGGATGGATCTGGTCAAGGACCGGAACACCAAAGAGCCGTTGTCCCCGGCGGTGACGGAAAACATCTTTCGCGCCGCGTTCCGCCGTGGGCTCCTGTTGATGGGGTATTTCGCCCGGGTCCGTATCAACCCCCCGCTCGTTCTCACCGAAACGGAAGCGCGAGACGGCATCGCCATATTGGACGAGGTGTTCGCGGAGGTGGCGCGGTCGGGCAGCCACTGCCAATGACGAGTGTTCGCCAAGGCGCGATCATCGGTTTCGGCAACGTCGCCGCCAATGGTCACCTGCCCATCTGGCGCCAACGCAGAGATTTCCGCATCGTTGCCGTAGCGGACCCCGACCCCGCACGGCGTACGTACGCCGAACAGCTCTTGCCCGGGGTGCGCACGTATTCGCAACATGCGGAGCTCCTACGGCACGAGCATCTCGATTTCGTCGACATCGCCACGCCGCCGGCCTTTCACGCGGCGGCAATCATCGCGGCGGCGCAAGCGGGCATAGATGTTCTCTGCGAGAAGCCGGTCACGCCGTCGTTGGATGAGTACCGGGCGGTCCGCCGTGCGGTGCAGGAAGCGGGCATCGTGCTGCACACGGTGCACAACTGGAAGTACTCGGAAGCCTTCCGCACGGCGCAGCAGCTCCTGGCCGCGGGTAGTGTTGGAAGTCTGGACGCGATCTCCTTCGACACCGCGCGCAACGGCTGCGCCAGCAGCAGCGGCAACTGGCGGGTGCGAGCGGCGATTGCCGGCGGCGGCATTCTAGTCGACCACGGATGGCACGCTTTCTATCTGCTCATGGCATTGGCCAACGCCCAGCCCTTGCGCATTCGTGCCAGTCTGGACCGTCGCCGGTACGTGGACGCGGAAGTCGAAGATACGGCACAGTGCGCCATCGACTTCCCGTCGCTGGCAGCTGAAATCCGCCTCACCTGGGCGGCCAACGAGCGCCACACCCGCTGGCACTTCGTCGGCAAGCAGGGAGAACTGCTGATCGATGACGATCAGGTCGCGCTGCGTGCAAGGAACGCCGCGCTCTCGCACCGTCTGAACACCGCGTTGTCCGCCGGCTCGCATCACCCGGAGTGGTTCGGCGGCGTGGTGGATGAGTTCCACAACGAGCTGGAAGATCACGCCCTGCGGGGCAAAAACCAAGCCGAAGCGGAGTGGTGTTTGCTCATGCTCAACCTCGCCTACGCTTCGGACGCATGCGATTCGCGTCCGATCGATGTGCCGCAGCTCGACCAGTGGTTCGACCATGGGAGCGGCCAGTGAAGACCGCCGTGATTCTGCCGGCAACGGCGGCAAGCTTTCAACCAGTGGCGGGCTTGCCACTGATCCAGCGTACCGTCCTAAGCGCGTTGCGCTCCGGGTTCGACCGTGTGGTCGTGCTCGGGAACCACTACAACCATGAGCTGCGCCGCCTGTTCGCCTCCGACTCCCGCACGCAGGCAGTTGAGATCAGCGAGCGCCTGCCGCAGATTGACGGCATCTCGGTCACGGTGATCCCCAGTGATCGGCTGGTCAGCGCGGCTGTGCTCGCGCGCGCCAGCACGGTCAGCCTCTACGTCCAGCCACTGCTGCTCGGCAACGCCGGACGTCAAGATCTTGGTGTATGCCGGCCCGCGACGCTGGCCGGAGTCGATCTGAGCGCTCTCGGCGCAGCGAGCGCCGATGCGGTCTGGGCTCTCCTCGACGCCCGTGGCGCGCAGCCGCTGCCACTCCCCGGCGGCGTGTGCGTCCCGATTGCGGACGCCAGGTCGGCAACGGCTGCGGAGAAGCTTTTATGCGCACAGCTGCGCGCGGACAGCGCCGCCACCGACGGCTGGCTCGCGCACCGGCTCGACCGCCACATTTCCTTGCGCCTCAGCCTGTGGCTGGCGCGTCACACGCGCGTACGACCAAATCAGATAACGGTTGCCGGCACCACGGTCGGACTGTTGGCTGCGGTGCTCCTCGGCAGGGGCACCTACTGGACCGGTCTGGCCGGAACGCTCTTGTTTTTGTGCGCCACGATCATTGACGGCTGCGACGGCGAGGTTGCGCGGCTGAAGTTTGCCGAGTCAGCCTTTGGGGCGAAATTCGACGTCATCACCGACAATATCGTGCACGTGGCGATCTTCATCGGCCTTGCGGTCGGTCTGTACCACCAGGATCCAGGCGGCCATTACCCTTCCCTGCTCGCCTTGCTACTCGGAGGCTTCGCCTGCAACGGCGCGCTGAGCTACTTTTTTCTGCTGCGCCGCCCCGGGTTCACGCGCAGCGGCGGCACGCCGGTCAGCTTCAAGGCCAGGCTCCGGCGGCGGCTGCTCGGCGCCTTCGAGGCCATGATGAACCGCGACTTTACTTATCTGCTGGTTCTTCTGGCCGTGATCGGCCGCTTGCACTGGTTTCTTTGGGGCGCGGCGTTCGGCTCCTATGTGTTCGCCATTCTGCTAGTATCAGTGTACCGATGGCGCGACGCCGCATAGACGCCCTCCCCGGTCGCGATCCGCTATCGTGCTGAAAGGCAGATGTCGGCGTGCCGGCTCAACGCGCATTTCAAATTGCCGAACGGGTCTTCCTCCTCAGCGGGATCGTGCTGTTGGCCGTCCTGCTCTACGAGCTCGGCGTGCGCACCGTCATCGCCAACCTGCAGCTCGTGGGTTGGGGAATTGCGCTGATCATCGCCCAGGAAATCGTCGCTCATGGCGCGAACACATTGGGTTGGATGGCCGCCTTCCCCGCTCCGCAGCCGCAGATCTCATTCGCGCAGTTGCTCACGGCGCGCATTGCGGGCGACGCGGTCAACTATCTGACCCCGACAGCGAGCCTGGGAGGGGAATTCGTGCGCACCCGCTATCTGCGAGACCGCGCGGACAGCACCGCCGTGGCCGCCTCGGTGGCTGTGGCCAAGCTGAGCCAGACCACCGGGCAGATTGCGTTTGTCATCCTCGGTCTGGTTTTCGTCCTCAACGACACACCGTTGCCGGCGAACATTCGGCATAGCTTGATTGGCGGGCTGGCGGCCTTCGCCGCTATGACCATCGTCCTGATCATGGCACAGCGCCGCGGCATGTTCGCCCCCATGCTGGGCCTGGTTCAGCGGCTTGGCCTCCCCGGCCGCGCTCCCGAGGTGATGGGGCGTTTGCAGCAACTCGACGCCGAGATTGCACGTTTTCACGGGGAGGCCGCTGGTGCTTTCGTGCTTTCATCGGCGTGCTTCTGCGCCGGATGGGCGGCCGGTGTCATCGAGATCTATCTGATTCTGTGGTTGCTCGGTTTGCCGGTCACGGTACATTCCGCCCTCACCATTGAGGTATTCTCGGTAGTCATAGACGGCATGCTGTTTTTCGTGCCCGCCAAAGTAGGCACCCAGGAAGGGGGGAAGGTACTGATCTTCACGCTTCTGAGCTTCGATCCGAGCAAAGGTTTGGCGCTCGGCATCCTGCGCCGGATCCGCGAATTGGCGTGGGCCTTCATCGGCATGGTGCTGCTCTCCCGGCGTCAACTTGCACCTACAAACACTCGTCCGTTAGCCGCGGCATGATCGCATCCGTGGTCCCGAAGCGGATCATCGTTTCCGGTGACGACTTCGGCATGTCCGCCGGCGTCAATGTCGGGATCATCGCCGGCCACCGGCAGGGCATCCTGACGGACGCCAGTCTCATGGTGAACGGTGCCGCGTGCCGGCAGGCCGTGGAGCTGGCACATGCAACGCCGACCTTGTCAGTAGGCCTGCATCTTGTCCTCGTTCAGGGCACGGCCGCGGCCGTGCCCAGCTCGGTGCCGGGGCTGGTGGACGGGGCGGAAAGATTTCGGACCAACTCCGTAGCCGCCGGATTGCGCTACTTCTTTGCTCCGGCGCTGCGAGCGCAGCTCGAGCGCGAAATTTGCGCCCAGCTGGAGAAGTTCTTCGCCTTCGGCCTGACGCTTTCGCATGTAGATGGCCATCTAAACATCCACATGCATCCCACCGTCCTGGCGATCTTGTTGCGCCTGGCGCCGCGCTACGGCATCCGGGCCATTCGGCTGCCACGCGAGCCGTGGACAGTCTCGCTGCGATTGGATCGGCGCGAGCCCGGGCGCAAACTAGTCGAAGCGGTCATCTTCCGCAGCTTGAGTCGTTACGCCGCGCCACGTCTGAATGGACAGGGCATTCGCTACCCCGACCAGGTTTTTGGACTGCACCAGAGCGGGCACATGGACGAACGTTATGTGCTGGGCGTGTTGAGCGCCCTACCGGCGGGTCTCACCGAGATCTACAGCCATCCAGCCGTCAGTGACGAAGAAACACGGCGGTGGCGGCCGCCGGACTACGAGGGTGATGCCGAGCTGGCGGCATTGACCAGCCCGCAAGTTCGCGCCGCCGTCCAGGAGGCTGCGATCCAACGCGTCAGCTACCGTGAGCTGGCGTGCGGGTGAAACATGCGGCTGCCAGGCTAGGCGCAGGCCCCCGTGTTGGCAGGCGCTCCGCTGCCGGACCGACGCTTGCGCATCGTCGACAGGAATTCGCGGGCTTCACGCAGCATGCGTTTGCGCTCGTCGCGGCTCCTGACCATCTTCTTTGCGGCCTTGAAGAAATACTTCGGGCGGAAATAGTACTTGCGATAAAATCGCTCCACCGCCTCGAAGATCTGCTCGGCCGAGGCCTCGGGGTAGCTCACCGTGCAGCGCTGGTAGCCGGCTTCGTCGTTGTAGACATCCTGCACCAGAAAGTTGTGTTCCTTTACATAATCGTAAAAACCGGTGCCGGGGTAAGGAGAGGCCAGCGACACCTGAATGGTTTCAGGGTTCATCTCGCGCGCAAAGCGGATCGACTCTTCGATGGTGCGCATGGTCTCGCCCGGCAGGCCGACGATGAAGGTACCGTGAATGAGAATGCCGAGATCGTGGCAATCCTTGGTGAAGCGGCGGGCCCGCTCGGTGCTGATGCCTTTCTTGATGTTCTTCAAAATCTCGTCGTTGCCCGACTCGTAGCCCACGACGAACAGCCGCAGTCCCCCTTCCTTGAGCACCCGCAGGGTTTCGCGATCGACGTTGGCGCGCGCATTGGTCGACCAGCACAAGCCCAGGCCTTTCAACATCTGCGCCAACTGGCGGGCACGCTGCGGGTCAGCCGTGAAGGTGTCGTCGTCGAAGAACAGCTCCTTCATCTCCGGAAACAGCCGCTTGACGTCTTTGACTTCCTCGAAAACGTTTTCCGGGCTGCGCGTACGGTAGGAGTGTCCAGTGGTCACTTGCGGCCAGAGACAGAAGGTGCAACGCGCGGGGCAGCCTCGGCCGGTGTACAGTGAAACATAAGGATACTGACAGTATGGACTGTTGTATTTCAAGTACTGCAGGTCGCGATGATATACCTGGGTGACAAACGGCAGCGCGTCCAACTCTGCCGTCGTGAGCGGCGGCCGGTCGGGATTGTGGATGATCGAGCCGTTTTGTCGAAAGCTGATGCCGGCAATAGAGCTCCATGCCTTGCCCATGGCCACGTCACGAATGGCGTAGTCGAATTCCTTGCGCGCCACCAGGTCGATGGCCGGCGAGGACTTGAGCGAAGCCTCCGCCTCCACGGTGACATGCCCGCCGACGAACGCCACGACGCACTTGGGGTTGCCATCCTTGATCATTTGCGCCGTGCGGGTATCGAGACGGAAAGACGGAGTGCTGGTGTGGACCACGACGAAGTCGTACTGGCGGGCAATCGCCACCGACTGTTCCTGGTTCAGATGTTCGGGTGGAGCATCCAGGACCCGGCTGTCGGGGATGAGACCAGCCGGATAGCAAAGCCAGGTCGGGTACCAGAACGACCATACCTCGCGCGTCGCCTGGTAGCGTGAGCCCGCCCCGCCATCAAAATCCTCGTAGGCAGGGGGGTTCAAAAAGAGTGTCTTCATAAGACTCCTGTTTTGCCGTATCTACAAAGCCAGTTCGATGTCTGAGACTAACCGAGGGCTCAGACGCGGGCAAGCCTTTCCGACCATCCGCTTTCTCCGCGTAACGGCGGTAACGAACCATCAGAACCTTCCCCAACGCTGGGTCCGTAACCATGCGCTCCATGAAGGCGTACTTGTCCTGGCCCTCCTTCAGGTCCCACTTGTCCAGTACCACGTGAACCCCGTCCGACGTCAGCTCTTCCGCAAGCTCGATCACCCACTGCTCATGCGCAACGGAAGACCAGCTATAGGACATGAACACGGTCGGTTCATGGCAAATGTAACATCCTGGCGATCACCCGCCGCGGCCAGAACGCGCCGCTGTAGTCTTGCTCGAACGGCTCCGATGCCGCGGTCGGGTGGAGCGCCTTGTTCGGCCTCCGTTCTCGCCCTCTGCCAGGCTGATCTCGACGACAGGCTCGCCCTGCCGTAGAAGTTCGATCGCATCGGGAAGTGCGCGGGTAAGGACGACCCAGAGGCGGGCGTTTGGCACGTTCCCGCACCTGAGCCATAGGACCTGTGGCGGCGTACCGAGCCGACGCACCAGGTCAACGAAGTCCTCGTCCTTCGTAAAGACCACGACCTGCGCATTGCGGGCCTTGTCGAAAATCTCCGGATCTTCCGCCTCTCGCAGGCCGAGGTCGCGCACGTGCACCGCATCGACAGCATACTGCCGACGAATCCACGGACAGAGCTTCGGAGAAATGTGGGCATCGACCCAGAGAATCACGGGACGATCACAGCATGGCTGACCCGGCTACTCGCGAAGCGCAAACAGGCATGAATGTCTTCGATTTCGAGATCAGGATGCTCTCGGACAATTTGCTTAGCGGTCATTCCGGAAGCGAGAAGCTCCAAGACGTCGGACACTCGAATCCGCATGCCGCGAATGCACGGACGCCCACCGCATTGGCGTGGGTTGACGGTAATCCGATCCATCAGTTGGGCCATGCTCGTTCCCTAGCACAGGTTGTAAGTCCAGCCGAACGCCCAGCGATTGCGCCCTTGGCGAGGCCGCGGGCATCGCTCGTGTTCGGCTCATCATTGCTCCACCTTCGCACCCTTGCCAAGATTGCAGCGGTTGCAGAGGGTCCGAAGGTTATCGACCACTGTGATCCCGCCGAGCGCGACCGGTGTAATGTGATCGACATGAAGATCGCAGCCATCCTTGGAAGCAGGGTTGCTACCGCAAAGCACGCAACGAAAACGATCGCGACCGAGCACATCGTAACGAAGACCGAGACTGATTCCGACACGCTGTCGGGACTTTGGCTCCGGACGGGGGACAACAACCTTGTTATTTCCCGGCTGAGGCTGCTCGCACGCTCGACAAACGCCTTGAGTGCGTCCCGCCAGGTGCCCCACTTCGCCTCGTATGCACCCGCACCAATCCGCGAGGGTGCACTTTCCATCTCGCCTGGGCCGGTGAGACGATCGCCTGAGCTCTTGAGCGTGCGCGGATCTGGGCTGGTGTCTTTCTCGCGCTGCCCCATTGTCGTGGTGACCTCTGTGTCCGAGCAATTCCTGCACCCCGCGCCCGTCGCAACCCGCAGCGAGCAGATCAGTCTACTACTTGACAGATATCATCTTAGGACTTACTGCCCCGACATTGGTCGTCACGGGACAGCCGTTCAGGACGTTTCTCACAGCTTGTAGTACCTCGTCAATCGTCACCCTGCCATCGGCGTTCGCATCGCATCGCAAGCACACATTGAGAGCGGAGCCTGTCAGCGCAATGTGGACGCACTGCAGCAGCTTGTCGACAGTGACTCGACCACTGTCGGTGCAGTCGCCGACGCAGTACTTTGGTGTTATCGGAACGGGGGTTTTCGGCCGCGTCACAACCGGTGTCGGTGTCGGCGTGAAGGGCGGCGGTGGGGTGGAAGTAGGGGTCGGCGTGGGACTGGGCGTGCCGGCGGCGCCTACCCGCACGACAATCTCGCGCCTTGCCCCCAGATTCCCCGCGGCATCGCGAATACGCGCCGCCAGAATCGTGTCACCGGCGGGGAAGGGCCAGCCTGAATTGACCAAGGCACAGAACTGTACCGTGCTCGTGCGGTCGACAAAGCCGAAACCGAAGCCCTGATCCGAGCGGGTGCAGGCATCCAGAGCGTTGCCGCGCGCAAACGGATTGCCGGTGCCGTCGTCGAACCGGCAGCCGAGGTCATTTACGGCGTCCGCGACCGCCTGCACGGGCAGAAACTCCGGAGGAAAGAACCCGGGGATGCCGCCGAGGTGCGGATAGGTCTCGTCACATACCTCCGCGCTCCCATTCCCCAGCTGACGCGAGGCCAACATCTGCAGGTCCGGCAGAGCGGTTGTGTCTGCGGAGCTCGAGTTGAATGCCGCCGTACCCACCGGGCTGCCGTCCATACCCGGGTGCGCCTCGATCACCAGCATGAAGCCAGAACCAAAGCCGAGTTCGTACACCGAGCGCTCAAGGTTATCCACCGTAGCAGGACGGAGCGGTTTCTCGTCCGCGCTTGCCAGGCCAAAGTGGGTGATGACCGGTCCGGCCGGACAGGCAGCCGCATAAGCAGTCAATCGGTACGGACCTGTCTGCGGCAGGCCGCAGGAGTCCACCAGCACGGTGAACAGGCCTGAGGTAGGCAAGACCAGCTTCACCGTTCCAGCACAAGAACCGTTTTCCAAACCGCGAATCGACACCCCGGAAGGATCAAAGGCCCGAATGCGCAGCCTGCCCAACGCGCCGGCTGTGTCGGTCAGGTTAAGCGTCACGTTCGCGCCCTGCTTGCCGGTGAGGGTGAAAGCATCGACCTGACCGGGAACGCGAAATCCGGTCCCATCCGGGGTCGCGCCGCAGGCGAGCTCGGAGCCGCAGTTCTTGTCGGACTGCGAAACGAGGTTCTGCGTTATGGTGTAATTGCCGCTGTCCGCTCCGAAGCAGTCGGAAGCGTGGACGACAAAGTTCCCCGGACCGACCAAGGCAAGGGTCCCCCTGCAGGTACTTGCGTTCGGTCGTCCCGCCACTTGCAGCTTCATCAGGCCGAGCGTCCCCGAGGTGTCGGTCACCTCCACCAGTGCAGTGCCATCCGCCGCCAGGGTGAGTTGATAGGAGTCGACGGCTCCGGAGCTGAGATGGCGGGCCAAAGGCACGCCGCAAGGGAGGAGTGCATTTTGCGCCCGAGCCGCGCCCGCAACTATACAACCGACGGCGCTCAGCAGCCCCAGGAGCCACACTGCGCTTGCGCGCCCTGTTCTCATTGAAAGGCGCGTCGATCGACCCATCCCTTGCTCCCCTCGCGTGTGAGCACCCGATACCATCCGTCTTGCTCCCCGACAACCTCGACGACCGCCCCACGATGCAGGGTGGCCACGGTAACGGCACGAGAATAGGGTTCGGCCCGCAACGGCGCCTGGGGCGCGGTCACGGACAACGTGCGCTGCGTCGGCACCGAGCGCGTCACCCGGTGTTGCACGCCCGGAATAGGAGACATCTGCTGCGCCAAAAACACCACCAGCGCGCCGGCCGCAAATGAAGCCGGAACCAGGACCGGGAGCCGGGTGAGCGCTGAGAGCCAGTCGCTGACCGCCACCCAACCCGCCTGCAGCAGATCTTGTACAACGCCCGCCCGGCTTGGTTGCGCCTGCCCCCCTTTGACCGTCACCGCCGCCTGCACAGCGGCGGGGACGGACACCGAAAGGTCCAAGGTAACGCGCTGCCGGCGTTGCATGGTCATGAGCGTCCGCACGCATTGCTGGCAGCCGAGCAGGTGCTGCTCGATGTCGTCCTCGGCATCGGCCACACCGGCAAGATACGCCACCAACTCCTCGGGCCGCGGGCCAGTGGTGCACGCCAGGGGCTCGTCTTCCGGCGCGCCGACTTCCGGCATCAGGGCTATAATCTGCAGGAAGGCCGCACAGGGCTGGCAGCCGGACACGTGCGAGCGGATCGACACCGCGCTCTCTTCCGCCAGTTCGCCGTCGAGGAATTCCGAAAGCGCCTGGTCATCCGGGCAGTCGCCACGCATGACAGAATCCTTCCAATCGTCAGGGCGTTCCATGATCGTCGTACCCTCCTGCCGCATGATCGTGCTGGCTCAAGCGTTCGGCCAAGTCGCGGCGCGCCCGCGCGATCAGGGATGCGAGGTTGCCGCCGCTGGTGTTCAGCAGCACCGCCAGGTCCTTGTACGGCGTGGTCACCTTGCGCCGCTGCGCCCGCTCGAGCAAGCTGCGGCGTTGTTCATGGCGGCGGCGGATCTTGCGCTGCAGCTCGCTCTGCTCGGCCGCCAGCCGCTCGGCGGCCGCGGGCCGTGAGCCGTTCACATGCGATAGTTCCTCCAACTCGCGGTTGACGCGGTGCAAACGGCGTTCGTGTAGCTCGATCCACGCCTGTACGGCGTCAAGACTGTCTTCGATCTGCTTGAGCACCGCCTCTCGTTCGCGCACCACGGTTCGCAGGCGTTCGATTTCGGCGATCACCTCCCGGACACGGTGTCCGGAGGTCTTGGCGACGTACTGAATGTCAGCCGGCGAGAGTGTGCAGTCTTCAATGTACAGGAGCTTGAGCACCACGGCCTTGGCGGGCGGCATCAAGGCCAGGGCCTCCGACAGCTTTTGCTGCTCCACCGGGTGCGCTCCCGTCCCATCGCCTTGCGAAGGGTCGAAGTAAGGTTCGGGCTCAGCCAGTTCCTTCATGGTCTCGATCGACACGGTTTCCACCTCGTGCTCAGCGCGCTTCCAGTCCACCACCAGGTGGTCGAGGACGTAAGCCAGCAGGTATGCCCGCAGCGGCGCGTGTCCCTTGAAGGTGCGCAGTCGGCGAAAGAGGCGGGCATTTTCGAAGGCGTAGACATAGAAGCCGGCCGCTTCCTCCGGCGGGGTCCCATAAACTCGCATGGGATAACCGTAAATGAGCTCTCCGTACTGCGTCTGGAACGTCCGCACGGCATCGTCGTTGCCCGACAGACAGCGTCGGATGAGTTCCCGAGCCTCGTGTGCCTGGTCGAGTGGCTCCACCCCTGCCCCCTGTGTGGACATATCCTGTCAATCGGCCAACCCCGCTCCGTATCGCACGGCCGGTAGAAAAGGCGAAACCCACTTTCGTTTTCTTGCATATGCGGCGGTGCGAAGGGCGACGGGGTACCGGTAGGCCGACACCATAGTGCAGTTTTGCAAGCTTTTGAATTTCGAAGCGTCACTCTGGCTACGCGCCACAGCTTGCAACCGACGGGCTAATGAGAGAATACGTGCCTGCTGTGATCATATGACAGCGGGCGAACGAACGGCGGTGGCGGGCGGCTGCGCACTCGCAGGTATGCTGTGCATGTGGGCACTCTCACACTGGTTATCGCCCCGCCCCATCTCCGAACCGGCGCAGCGGCAGGCTTCCGCACCCGAACCAGCGGGGGTGATCGCGCGCTCTTCTGTCCTCTGGCTTCTGGCTATCGGGGTGAGCCAGTATCAGCAGTCAGCTCTGAATATCCAGTTCGCCGACGCCGACGCGCAAGCGGTTGCCAGCACGCTGGCGGCGCAAGCCCAAGGGCCATTGTACCGCGGGGTGCGCACGCTCGTCCTGCGCAACGAAGAGGTCACACGAGAGCGTGTTCTCGAGGCCATGGAGCGCTTCCTGGGCCAGGCCGGCCCGGACGACGTGGCGGCGATCTTCCTCGCCGGCCACGGAGTCGAGGACATCAGCACCAGCAGCTATTACTTCCTGACCCACAATGCCACCGCCGAGAATCTGCGCACGCTGGCGCTGCGCATGTCGGACTTCGACGAAATGGTGCGGCTGCTGCGGCGGAACGTCCGCGGCGTAGTGGTCATGTTGGACACCTGTCACGCCGGGGCTATTCAGATCGGCACTGGCACGCCGCTGCCGGCACACGATCTGGTCTCGTCGCTCTCCGGGGGCGCGGGTTTTTTCCTATTGGCGGCAAGCCGTCCGGGGGAATCATCGGAGGAGGCCGCGGCGCCCGGGCACGGGGTGTTCACCCAAGCCCTCATTGAAGGCCTGGTGGGTAGCGCCGATTCCGATCGTGACGGTTTCGTGTCGGCCTCGGAGTTATTCGGCTACGTCGCCCGTTCCGTGTCGCGACAAACCGACCAGCGGCAGCATCCCTACCATAAGATGGAAGGCACCGATCTCTTGCTCGCGGCCGTTGAGTCAGGCGCCGCAGCGGCACCTCCTGCCATCGAGCCGCTGGTGACCGCTGGCTTGAGAATGGAGCCGCCGGCCGGGCGCGCGCTCGACGCCAACTCGATTGCAACCGTGGAGTTCCGCAACCTGCAGGGTGACGCGCAGTACGCCTGGATCGGCAACGCGCTGCGCATCGCCTTCAATACCGAGCTGAGCAAAGTCCGGGCACTGCGGGTGTATGCACCTGAACTGATCGACCGCGCTGCGAACGCGTCCGGAGCGGGTTATCTCGAAACCGCACGGCAGATGGGTATCGGTAAAGTTCTGACCGGCTCATTCCAGATCGTGGGTGACGAGATTCGGATGGACGCCCAGATCCTCGACAGCGCCACCGGCACACATGAGGGCTCCGATAGCGTTTTGGGGAGATTGTCCGAGTTCTTCGATCTCGAGAAACGGCTGGTCTTGAGCATGCTGCGCCGCCTGCGCGTCAAGCTCTCGGCGGGCGAGGGACAGTCCATCGAGCAGGACACCAACAGCGACGTCGATGCCTACCGATTGCTGCTGCAATCCGAGGGGCTGCTCAAAGAAGCCGCCACGCCACCAAGCACGGCGGAGCCGGTATCAACGCCGCGCGGGACGCTGCAACCCCGCTCGCCACGGAGCGGGACCTCGTCGCGAGTCGGTGGTTTGTGGACCAGACCGGCGTACGCCGAGGAGTCAGCGCCGGCGGCCGAGGTTCGCCAACTGCTGGAAGCCTACCGCCGCGCGCTCGAAGCCAAGGACATCGACGCGCTGGCGCGGTTGTATGTCGAATATCCGGGCGCCCAGCGCGACACCGCCCGTGCCTACCTGAGCAGTGCCGAAAACCTGGAGGTAACCATCTCGGACGTCGCGGTGCAGCAGCACGGCGGGGAGACGGTGGTGTCCTACACGCGCAAGGATAGATTCGTCGACCACAAGACGGGGCGCTCGGTACATCTCGAAGTGCGGCTGACGAAAGTGCTGGTGCGGGAGAACGGCTCGTGGCGTATCGCCCCTTAGTCTACGCGCTCTTCGTCTACTGGGGCTGCTTCTGCTGCCTCCCGATCCACGCCCAGTCCATGGACCGGCGGATATCAGGCCTTTTCGGGGGCACCTTCAGCACCTCGATCACACCGCGCGACATCACCGACGCTCAGAGCCCAAGGATCGCCGAGCGCTTTCGCAAGCTCTCCGCCGCACTTGCCGCCGCCCGATCGCAAGCCCCGATCCCCTCGGCCAGCGGAGCCTTTCGGTTTCTCTGGGACTCTAAGTTTGACAACTTCGTGCGGGTGGACGAAGGCCTTGGATCAAGTCTAGCCGAGCGAGCCCGGACTCTGGGCGCCCACGTCGGCATTTTGAGCGCCTCCTATACGCATGTGGACTTCGACACATTGGACGGCGATCGGCTGAACCGCTTGCGCGCCGTGCAGCCATCGCTGTCGCAGGGCTTCCTCGACAGCCTGCCGTCCGACGACCGCCAGCGTGCCAGTGACGACCTGATCGAGACACGCCTGAATCTCTCTTTCGGCCTCGACCTGTTCTTTCTCACGGCAGCCTACGGTGTAACCGACTCGATTGATGTCAGTGCAGCGCTCGCCATCAATCGTGCCCGTATGAGAGCCGGGGCCTTGGCGGTCATTCAGGATCCCCACGGCGACGACGGCTCCTTCTTCACCCTGCAGCAGCCCGGGGTCATCATCGGCAGCGCCGAACCCGAGTGTAGCATCGACTTCCGCTGCGCCGAGGACGGCTTCAGCGCATCCTCCTTTGGAACCGGCGATTTGTTCCTGCGCGCCAAGTGGCACGCCGGCGATACCGTCTTCGCCGATTTCGCCGCCGTGGGAGTCTTGACCATACCCACCGGCAACGCCGACAACTTCCTGGGCTTCCACAACCCTACATTCACGCCATGGCTGATCGCGTCGAAGCGATGGGGGCCTTTGTCGCCGCATCTCAACCTGGGCTACGCCTTTCGTGGCGGCTCGGACGCTCCCGGCCAGGCCGAATGGATTGCGGGAGCGGACCTCCGCACCTTCGAGTGGCTGACACTGGACGCCGACTTCCTGGGTTTTCACGACGACGTTCGTGGCGGCAGCAACGTCATCCAATCGGCTGTGGGATTCCGCATGAACCCCTTCGGCCAAACGGTGATCGGCGCGACCTTTCAGTTCCCGCTGAATCGCGACGGGCTGCGAGCCGACGTGATCTACTCGGCGCAGATCGAGTACACCTTCTGAGCTCAGAATCGCCCGGGGCGCTGCCCCGGGCTAGTGAGTAGCTGCCCCGTTGGGGCGAATTACCCGAAGGGCATCGGGCACCCCTCAGCCCTGGAAGGGCGGCAATTCGTCAGCCCAGGGCAGCGCCCTGGGGTTAGGTCCCGCACGCGCGTCACCCCGAGTGCCCCGCGCTTGCGACGCGCGGCCGTTTCCGATTTGATGCGGTAATGGAAGGAATTGGACGCCACCAGCACGGGTGGGTCGCCGCGCTGCTCTTCGCTCTCGTATGTGCCACCGCTTGGCCCACAAACGGGACCGCCGACTTCACCATCATTCCGCTCCCTGAAGTCATCACCGATCCCAACGAAGGTACCACAGTAGGCTTTCTTCCGGTGACACTGATCACCAATGAAGCCAAGAGTATTCGCAGCATCATCGCACCCGACGTCCGTTACAACGACACGCTCGGGGTCTACCCCACCTTCCGCTTCTTCGACTATCCCGACGCCAAACAGAAGTATTTGATCATGGGCGGTAAGGGCACGAAGAAAGGGGAGTACGTTGAAGCCAGCTACGCTGGCCACGACCTGCGCCAGGGCTGGCTCGACCTGCTCGCCAGCGCCGTCCACGAGCAGGATCCATTCGAACGATTCTATGGATTCGGCAATGACACACCGGAATCCAACGAGGCCAATTTCACCTCCACCACCGAGCTGATCAGTGTTTACTTCGGGGTGAACTTCTTCGAGTCGTTCCAGGGATTCTGGCGGCCGCGACTGCGCCACCGGCGCGTCGGCCGCGGCGGGCTCGACGACGTCGCGCAGGTGCGGGATCCCGCCTCTGGATTATCCGCCGTCAACGGCGTGAGCGGTGCCACCACCGTCGGCCAGCAATTCGGACTGGCCTACGACACCCGCGACACTTACGACATTCCCACCCAGGGCCTGTTCTTGAACGCCGCAATTGAAGTCATAGACAAGGCTCTCGGCAGCACCGCATCGTTTGTGCGCTACGACTTCGAAGGCAAAGCCTACATCCCGCTGCGGCCCGACAAGAAGTACATTCTGGCCCTGCACTCCGTCCTCGGTTACGTGCAGAACGCGGGAAAAGCCCCGTTTTACGAACGCAACAGTGTGGGCGGGATTCGCAGTCTGCGGGCATTCGGCAGCAATCGCTTCACCGACAGCCACCGCTTCGTCTTCCAGAGCGAACTGCGCAGCAACGTCTATCAACGTGAGCTCTTCGGCGTTCGAGGCCATCTCGAGTTGGCACCCTTCATCGACGTTGGCAAGGTGTTCCATTCTTCCCGAGAGTTTCCCCTGGAAGACTTACACGTCGTCGGCGGGCTGGGGGTGCGGGCTGTGGTCGCGCCGCAGGTGGTTGGGTACGTCGACTTCGGCACCTCGGGCGGATCACCCGCGGTGTACACGGGAATCGATTATCCTTTCTGAAGCTGGCCCGCATATGGCATATCGCATATCGCTTATCGCCATATGTCTGTATGCAAGTGCTGTCCTACTTTGAACCGACTTGCCCAGCGGGTGGCCTTCGAGACGGCCGCTGCGAAGATGCGGCCTCCTCAGGCCGAGCGGTCAATGAGTTTGATTTCAACAGGTTTTCCCGTTCACCCCGAGGAGGGGTCGTCTTCTCAGACCCCGTCTCGAAGGGTGCCCGCTGGGTGCGGCAATTCGAACTAGGACACTACCCGTATGCACTCGTATCTTGACGAACTGAATCCGGCGCAGCGCGCCGCGGTCGAGCACGGCGTCACCGGCGCGAGCTCAGCGCCCGGACCGTTGCTCGTCATCGCCGGGGCCGGTACGGGCAAGACCAAGACACTCGCCCACCGCGTGGCTCATCTACTCTTGCATGGCGCCAGCTCGGATCGCCTGCTGCTCTTGACCTTCACACGCCGGGCGGCGCAGGAGATGAGCCGCAGAGCGCAGCGCATCAGGGCACAGGCTGGCACCGGCGCCATCCATTGGACAGGCACGTTTCACAGCGTCGCCAACCGTTTGCTGCGCCTCTACGCTACGCCTATGGGGCTCCCCTCGTCGTTCACCGTTCTGGACCGCGGCGACGCCGAGGATCTGCTGAACATCGTCCGTGACGAGCTGGGTTTTTCAGGCGCCTCGACACGTTTTCCGAAGAAAGGGACCTGCCTGTCGATCTATTCGTACACCGTCAACGCGCAGCGGCCGCTGGCGGAGGCTTTGAAGGCCGCTTTCCCGTGGTGCACGCGCTGGGCTGAGGAACTGCGCGTGCTCTTCCAGGCGTACGTCGCTGCCAAGCAAGCACGTAACGTATTGGACTACGACGATCTGCTGCTGTACTGGCAGCAGCTGATGGCGGAGCCGGCGCTCGCCGCATCGGTGCGCCAGCGCTTCGACCACGTGCTGGTGGACGAGTACCAGGACACCAACGCGCTGCAAGCCGCGATCCTGCTGGCGTTGAAACCCGACGGTCGCGGCCTGACGGTCGTCGGTGATGACGCGCAGTCCATCTTCGGTTTTCGGGCTGCGACAGTGTGCAACATTCTCGACTTCCCCGGCAGCTTCGATCCTCCGGGCACGGTCATCGCCCTCGAACAGAATTACCGCTCCACCGGCCCGATCCTTGATGCCTGCAACGCCGTGATCGCGCTGTCGAGCGCGGGATATGCGAAGTCGTTGTTTTCCCACCGGCGTTCGCAGCAAAAGCCGGTGCTGGTCACCGCCGAAGACGAAGCCGGACAGGCGGAGTACATCGCCGAGCGAATTCTGGAGCAGCGCGAGATGGGAGTGGCACTGAGACGGCAGGCGGTGTTGATGCGCGCCGCGCAGCACAGTGACCAGCTCGAGCTCGAGCTTCGCCGCCGAGACATTCCGTTTGTCAAGTACGGGGGCTTGAAGTTCCTCGAAGCCGCGCACGTCAAGGATCTGCTCGCCGTCCTGCGCTGGGCCCACAATCGGCGCGATTCCCTGGCCGCCTTTCGTGTCCTGCAACTACTGCCCGGCATGGGACCGCGGCATGCCCGCGCTGCCATGGAGCACTTCGGGCGGCACGGTTTCAGCTTTGAGGCCCTGCCGTCGTTCCGCCCCCCAGCCGCGGCCGCAGTAGATTGGTCCGCGCTCTGCACGCTGCTGCTCGGGTTGCAGCAGCCTGCCCCTGCCTGCCAGGCCGAGGTCGCCCTGGTGCGCGCCTGGTACCGGCCACATTTGGAACGGCTGTATGAAGCGGCCGAAAGCCGCGCCGGCGATATCGAGGAACTGGAACAGATCGCCGGCTCCTATCCCACACGCGAACGTTTCTTGACCGAACTGACCCTCGATCCTCCGAACGCCAGCGGCGAAGAGGCGGGGCGCCCTCATCTTGACGAAGATTACCTGATCCTCTCCACCATTCATTCCGCCAAGGGCCAGGAGTGGGACGTGGTGTACATCCTCAATGTAGCGGACGGCTGCATCCCCTCCGACATGGCCACCGGCAGCGCGGCGCAGATCGACGAAGAACGGCGCCTGCTCTACGTCGCCATGACGCGGGCGCGCGACCAGCTGCACCTGATCCACCCGCTGCGCTTCTTCGTGACAGAGCAACACCGCCACGGCGACCGCCACGTCTACAGTCCGCGCACCCGCTTCATCCCCGACGCCATCCTCGACCGCTTCGAGCGGCGCGCGCACGGCCGCGTGCAGACCACGGACGGGCCCGCTCTTCCGCCTGCCCCGGTACCATCAGACGCAGGCCGCCGCATCCGCGCGTTCTGGGACTGAGTAGGCTGATCGAATCTCGAGCACGCAGCCCGGTTCCAGTGCGGACGCCCGAGAATCGAAATTCTCGGGCTGAGTCGATCAAAGTCGTCTGGAAGACGACTCGGCTCTGCAGCATGGAAACGCCATAGTAATGGTCGTTTACCGGCTAGCCAACTCGTGGCAGTATATGGCTATATGACCACGCTCCGCGTTCAGTTCATCCACGGCTTGGAAGGCAGTCCGGCAGGGGCCAAGGCGCAGCTGTTGGCGGCGCATTTCACCGCCACGACTCCAGCGATGGACACGCACGACTTCCCCGCGTGTGTCGAGCTCCACCGTGCGACTTTGGCCTCGTTTCGTCCGGACGTCCTGATCGGATCGTCGTTCGGCGGCGCCGTGGCCGTGGCACTGTTGCAGCGCGGCGTGTGGCGCGGCCCGACGCTGCTATTGGCACAGGCCGCGCTCTGTTACGGCCTGCCGGCGCAGCTGCCGGAAGGCGTGCACGTCTGGCTGATACACGGGCAGCGTGACGACGTGGTCAACATCGACGACAGCCACGTCCTCGCCCGATCCGGCACTCCGGAGCTGGTACGCTTCATCGAGGTGGATGATGACCACTCGCTCTCCGGTCTGGTGCAAAGCGGCCGGCTGCTGGAGATCGTCGGCGAGTTGGCCGCGACGGCTACTCGTCCTCGATGAAGGACTTCACCTGCGCCAGCAGCTGCTCGTTGGGTTCCAGACCATGCTCCTTGGCATGCACTGCCGCGCGCTTGAGTACTTCCTCCTCATTGGCACCGCGAATCACGTGATGGCAATCGCTGCTCGGGTTGACCTTGTTACAGCGGATGACCTTGGCCATAGCCGGGCTCCTTTTCAACCGCACGAATTGTGGACGTGATGCCGAAATCGTACACGCAGGGGGCCGCCGGTCAAGATCCGTCTCAATACCGAACGTGAGGGTGTCATCCCGCCTCCTTTCAATTCGTGCTCGCCATGCGTGCGCCTTCCACTGGTGTCGCAGTCGGAGTCGGCGTAGCGCTGGGCGTCGGGGTGGGCGATGCCGCCGGCGGCACACGCATAGCGTAACCAGCCGGCGCGGCCGATGCGCCCGCTGGGCAACCATTCAAGGCGTGGTTCACCGCCGTAAGGATCTCGTCGATGGTCACTGTTCCGTCGCCGTTCAGGTCGCCGGCCACGCACGCTTGGGCGGCCACGTTACCGAGGGCGATATTCACCATCGTGAGCAGCTCGTCTACGGTCACCGAATTGCTGCTGTTGCAGTCGCCGGTGCAGTCGGCAATCGGTCCGACGGGGTTCTGGTGTCGCGGCGTGTCGATCGGCTCGTTGGTATCAAACACGATGCTCGCCTGCGCACTGATTGGTGTGCCGATCCCCGAAGAGGAACGGGACCGGACAGTGTAGGTGACGTAGCCTTCGCCGATGGGCGAGGTGACGTTAGGCGGCAAGAAGCCGGTGAGCGGATCGCGCGGGGTGGTGCCGGTCACCGGATCCACCGAGGCAAACACCCAGGTCACGATGCCGGTGTCGAAGTCGAGATTGCCGCTGATGTCGAGGTATAGGCCATGGGTGGAGCGCAGGTCGAGGCGCTCCTTGTAATGCTGCCGGCCCGCCGGCACGGTGATTACCACGCCGTCGAAGTTGAAGCTCCCGAGTTCGAAGGTGGCGTAATCCAGGTCGGGATCGAGTTGGGTGGTGATGCGCACCACCTGTGCCGGCGCGGTGGCCTGCTTGTCGTTCTCGAAGCGGATCTTGTACGGCAGGGTCTGGTCGGGTGCGATCCAGTGGGCGGTGCCGTTACCGCTGGGACCGATGAGGTCGTTGGGGTCGTGGGAGGTGACGATCGGGAACCCGAGCTCCGCCTCCGGTGGCGTGCCGAACAGCCAGCCGCCAAGCCGGTCGTTGACACTCGTAAATATCGACTGTACCCCTTCGTCAAGACCGGGGATTTCCCGAAGCCATCCCCCAATCGACGTGCCAAGTTCCCAGGCTGTGTAAGCGGCACCGATCACAGCTATCGCCCGGCCGGCATACGGCAACGCCCGGCGCAGCAACCCCGATGCCCCGCTGCTCACCACCTTCTGCGTCGTCTTACCGCTGGCGGCTCTGACCACGTTAGCTGTCACTGCTTCGTACTCGCGCAGCGCGTCGAGATACTTTACCAGGCGCACGTCGAGTGCTCGGATTCCTCCACGTCTAATCGCCGTAGCCTTGGCACTGTCGCTCATGCGCCGGATCGCCTGAAGGTACTGATCCCACGCGAGACTCTGCTTGGTCAGCGACATGAGATACTTGCGGAGGTCAACCATTTCCGTCAACGTCAACGGCGATTGCACCAAGACATCGATAGCGGTTAGACCCAATGGGTCGATGGCATTGACAGGGTCGTTGCCGACATAGGCGTACAGGTTGGCACCACCGGTGATACCCAGGGGATCGCGCTGGAGGAAGCGTCCGATCTTTGGGGCGTAGAACCGGGCTCGCATAAAGTACAGGCCGGTGGCTTCCTCCTCGACCCCGAACTCACCGACGAACGTGAACGAGTTCTCGATGCTCTCGCTAGCGCTCATCCGCTCACCGAACGGCCGATAAGCGTACTGGTTCAGCACGATGCCGTTCGGGTCCGTGATCTCACTGGCGTTGCCGAGCGCATCGAAGGCAAAGTACGCAGCCCCCCCAGCGGCATCAACGCGGCTGGCAAGCCCGGCACCGTGCACGTAGCGGGCGGTGAGTGCCCCCGCGCCGTCGTAGGTTCCGACGACGTTCCCCAGGCCAGCCGGATCCACCAGATACTCGGTGCGTTGCCCGTCATGCGTGGCCGCCACGCGGTTGCCGAACACGTCGTACTCGTAGGTCCAGCTGCCATCCGGCCCGGTGACGCCACTCAACTGGTCTTCATCGTCATACGTGTAGGTCCATTGCGTCGCGTCATCTCCACGCGAGATGAGATTGCCGTCCGCATCGTACGCGTACCCGGAGGTTCCGACAGTCACGTACTGATCGGCGCTGTTCGTCGCGTAGGTGACGGAGGTGCCGTTGTGCACCGTGCGCACGCGGTTGCCGGCGGCATCGTACTCGTAGGTCAGATCCTGATTGGCGATGGCGGGATTGGTCGAATTGAACACCGCGTGCGTGAGTTGGCCGGAGGCATCGTAGGTGTAGACCCACTGCCCGTCGCGCGTCACCATGCCCGTCCGGCGCCCGAGACTGTCGTACGTATAGTCGAAGCGGGAGAGGACCGTGCTGTCGGCGCGGCGGTTGTTCAGGTGGAGGACCTGCCCGTTGAGGTCATACTCGTAGGTCGTGTAGGTGCCGTTGCCCAGATCCTTACGCGTCAACTGCCCCGCCGTGTTGTATGTATAGGCAACGATCGGCGCATTAGTCCCATCGGTCAGACTGGCCAACCGTCCGACGGTGTCATAGGCGTAATTCACCGTGAATCCGCCCTGGTCGACACTGCGGCTGCGCCGCCCGCCGGCATCGTACGCAAACTGCAGGAAGCGGCCGGAAGGGTAGGTGATCTGCGTGAGTCGATCGGCGCTGTCATATGCCAAGTGCGCCGTGCCGCTCGCGTCGGTAGCTGCCGTCAAATTGCGGCGGGCATCGTAGGTAAACTCCCGGTGCGACCCGTCTGGAAGATCCTGGCGCGTCAGCAGTTGGTGGGCGTCGTAGGTGTTGTGAACGGTCCGAGCCCGGCCGTTGGTCCACGCCGTGGTGTTACCGGCCTGGTCGTATGCGAAATGCTCCTGGTCACCGTTCGGATAGGTGGTGCCCGTCACGTTGCCTTGGGCATCGCGCTCGTACTGGATCGTGTGACCCGCCGCATTGGTCAACGCGGTCAACTGGTTGAACGTCGGTTCGTAGGCCATGGCAATCTGTTGGCTCATGGGGTCCACAACCCCGGCCACGTTACCGCGCGGATCATATTGAAAGGAGACGCGCGCCCCGCCCGGCCCGTCGAGCCGCGTCGGACGATGTTGATCATCGTAGGTGAAGGCGGCACCGTTCGAGAGGGCATCGACAAGGCGGGCCACCTGCCCAGTGTCGTTCGCAAGAGCAACCACACGGCTGCCAGTCGCATCAGTCACGGTCACGCCACCGGCCGCGTCATAGGCGTAGCCCCGCGCCTCCGCCCCGCCATCGCCGGACGTGTGCACCAACCGTCCGCGGGAATCGTAGTCGTAAAAGCTGTGCGTGGCATCGGGAAAAGTAATCGAGCGCAGTGCGTACCAGGTCGCAGGTTCTTGTCCATTGTCGTACGTGAAGCTGGTCGTGCCCTGCGCACCGGCCACCGCCGCGAGCAGTTCACCAGTCGCGTCATACGTCAGCGTCGTGACCCGGCCGACCGGGTCTGTGATCTGGGAGATACGGCCCTGTGGATTGTAGGTGTAGACGACGGTGTCGCCGGTGTCGTCAGCAAGACCTGTGACCCGATTCCCGGAGTAGGTCGCGGTCACACGCCGCCCCAGGCGATCCTCAACGTAATCGAACGCCCCGTTTGGCTGGAAGGCAGCGACAATGCCGATGGCCTCGTGGACGCGATACGCCCCATTCTCCAACGTTAATGTTCCACGATCACCCGGCACGCTGCGGTAGCTGCCGTCAGCCTGCCGCATGAAGAATCTGAGTGCGCTGCCAACACCGATCGTCACATCCCCAGCCACATCGGAGGATGTCTTGGCCTCCCACCACGCCGGCGCACCGCGACCGAAAGCGCCGAGCGTGTACCGCCGTGTGAGTTCGTTCAAACCTGCTTGGTTCAGCTCGAACGCCAGCAACCGCTGCACGTCGGCCGTGTACTCGCCGAGCTGACTCAGGTAGGTGGCATCGGCGGCCAGCACCGCGTCGTACTGGCCGACGGTCGTGCCCACCTTGCCGGTGAAATTGGCGTAGATCGCCTCCCACGCGTCGGCCGCAACGAAGTCGGGCCGCATGATCGCCTTGACCGCGTTCCAGTCCCACGGCCGATTGGGATCGGAGAGCACCCAGAGCTTGCCGGTGATCGTGCCGCCGCTGGCCGTGGGCTGTATCTCCAACGTGATGGTGCCGTGGGCGCCGGGGGGCAGAATCCCGGCCGGGCCTTCGCTGTTGATGCCGAGCAGTTGCACCGTCGGATAGGCAAAGTCGGTCTTCCCTGGCAGACGCAGTTTCGCGTTCTCCATCGAGAGCACCATGAGCGGGGCGACCACGTCGGTGTTGCCGACGTTGACGTAATCCACGGTGACGGGTTCCGTCCAATCCGGCCGCATCGCCTTGGGCATCGTCAGGTGCGCTTGCACGCTGCCCGGCGTGCCGGCAATCACATTGATGCCGTCGGTGAGCGTCGCCGTCGCAGCGCCGTCCCGCACGCGAACAGTGTAGGTGCCCAGGGGCAGACCGCTCAGGTCGAAGGTCACATAAGCGACCGAGGAGTTGGCGATGAACACCGCCTGCGCACCGTGCACGCTGCCGTGCGCGTCGACAATCTCGAACGTCATGCCGGAACGCAGTTGCCCGCCGTGCAGCGTCAGCGTCACGGTGCCGGCGTTGCCGACCTGTTGCGGCCCGACCGCATCAAGCGAGAAATCCAACGCCCGTGCGCTGATGGTGAAGACCGCGCCGCCGGCCGGCAGTGACGCCGGGTAGGCGAGAACGTGGTACGTCTGCGTCGAGGTGCTCGCCGCCAGGGTACTGACGTCCGGGGCATTCAGTTCGTTGTGCCGCGCGTCGAAACGCTCGCGGCTCGGCATGTATCCCTGGGCGATATACAGCTCGCTAGAACCACCGCTGCCAGCGCGGTCGAGTCGGACGATCACATCCTGGCCCGCTGATGGAACGAACTTGAACCAGTGGGCCTGGCCAACGCCGTCGAACTGACGTGACAACGCCGCGCCGCCTATAATAAGTTCCGGCAGATCAACCGTAACCGCAGTAAGCGACAAGCCGGTGTTGTTCTCACGATTGTGGCCTTCGAACACCTCGCCGCGCGTGTTGGTCACCACCTGCCAGCGGTGTTCCGCCACGATGCTCCCCGGCACGCGGATCTCCGCTGCTGTAGAGACACTTTGTCCGGGACCGAGCCGCACGCTCTCACCCACCAGCACCTCCCCCGCGAAGATCACCGTGGGATTGGCATCGGGGCTCAAGACCAGATTGACGGTATCGTGCCACGGACCGACCACTTCAGCCGAACCGATGTTGATGATAGTCCACTGTATACGGACTCGCTCCCCCGCCACCGCTACGGTTGGGCCGCTCACACCGGACACGATGAGATCGAGGTTGGAGTCGGCCGTCTCCGCGAATTCGTACGCCCCCATGTCAGCGTAGGCGCCGCCCGACGTTGGAATGCCGGTGTTGGGCGTGCGCGGGTCATCGTATCGCGGCACACCGCCGATGTCGGTTGCGGGCGCCGCCGGTCCGTCCGCGGCGTCGATGGCCGGCGAGCGGTAATCGAGGCGGTAGTTGCCGTGCTCGCGGTCGACGTAGTGCGGATCAAGCGAGATGTTTCCGTTGCTGCCGGTCTGATCGCTGGTGCCGCGGTAGTTGACCGACCCGGACCCAGTCGCCGCCCAGACGTCGCTGTAGCGCACTGAGGCCAGGGTGCCGAAGTCGTACTGGATGCCGGAATCGTGATTGTTGCTAACGACAGTGTTGGTGACGTCCATGGTGCCGCCGTGTACCAGCAGGCCGATACGGTTGCCGTCCACGCTGCAGTTGACGACGTGCACCGGCGATCCCGGATGCGCCGATATGGCACGATCGATATTGGTGAAGATGCTGCTGCGGATATCCACCGTGCCGCCCCAAGCCAGGATGCCGTCGAAGAGGACATCGTGGAGGATACTGTTGGTGACCGTCAGCGACGCTGAGCCGTTGGTGCGGATCATGCCGGTCTGGTCCCAACTGCCCGAGCTGGTGCCGCCGCCGTAACGCATATCGACGTGGTCGAAGGTAGCAGTGGCATCCGTGCCGTCCACGTAGATCCAGCGCCAATCACCCGGCGCCGCTACGGTGCTGTCGCCATCGCTGTTGGTGTCGCCGCCGGCGGTGTCGTCACGGACGGAGGTGAGCACGATGGGTTCGGCCACCGTGCCGAGCGCGACCAGGTGTCCACCGGGTTGCACCACTATCCCTTTGAAGGCATCGAACTTAACCACGGCGCCGGCATCGATGGTCAAGGTGACGCCGGTGGGGACGGTCACATCGCCGGTGAGGTGATGGACGAACGAGCCGCGCCACCGCTCATCGGCAGATAAGAGACCGCTGTGTTCGGTTTTCGTATAGCGGACGTCGACGAACGGGTTGTCGTTGAATTGACCGGCACCTCGCGTGACCACCCCGTTCCAGTCGCCGGGGCGCGGCACGCCTTGGGTGCCGTCGAGATTCGTATCACCGGACACGTCATCGGCAATGGAGGTAAAGACGATCGGCGCCACCTCGGTCGCCGGCGCGTCGACAATGCCGCCGTCCTCGACGATGAGGCGGGTGCCGGGGGTGAACTTGACGATCGTCCCCGGCTGGATCGTGAGGCGCACGCCGGGGTTCACGATCACGTCATCCTCGACCACGTGCACGTGTCCGGTACTCCAGGTTTCATCGGCCGTGAGGCGTCCGCCGTGCCAGACGATCGTCGGATCGTTATTGACGATGACCGCGCGCACGGCCTCATTCACCGGTGTGGCGGTCAGATCACGCCAGCTGGCGCGCAGTTCGTAGTGGCCGTTCGGCAGCGGGCGCGTATCCCATTCCACTGCGCCACCGGCGGGGAAGCCGCTTCCAAAGTTCTGGGTCCCGGCACTCCCGGTCGCTTGGGCATCGGAGGTGAGAGAAGCCGGGTCGACATCGAACGCCGTCCAGCTCAACGCCGCCACGCCGTGCACGAACATGGTGGTCGGGTCGAGCCAGGTGAAGCGGTCCACCCAGGGCGCGAACGCCACTCCGTCACTCACGGTTCCGCCCGTTCCACCGGGGTTGAGGGTCGGATGCTTCGGACCACTCGCGGCACCCCACCAGTTGTGTCGCGCGTCGACGTCAGCCGCGGGGGTGGCATTCATGATCGCATTTTGCGCGTGGTCGGTGATGGCGGCGTAGGCAATCTGCACGGCGGCGTTTTCCACGTACACGCCGTGGATGGCGCTGCTCCGCACCTCGCCGAACTTCACCTGGACCCTGCCGCCGCGAACGTCGACCAGCCCCCGGCCGTAATACCCCAGGTGGTCGTACGCTCCGGACGCCCCGTAGCCGACGAAGCTGTGCCGCAGCGACACCTGACTGCCTGCCAGGAATCGTAGCCCCGACCACTGCCCGCGGCTGCCGGCGCTCGCACCGTTGCCGTTGGTGTCGCCGCCATGCGCGTCATCACTGAAGCTGGTGAACGCGATCGGCGCCGTGAAGGTGCCCTCCGCCGTGAGCGTGCCCTCTATCTGAAGCACGTCGGAGCCACCGGCAAACTTGACAACCGTACCCGGCTCCAGAGTCAGGCCAGCCCCGGCGCGAATCCCCAAGCCGCCGTCGATAACCATCGGCGCGTTCGGATTATCCCAGGACAGCAGGCCCTGGGCTACTCTACCGCTGAGCCGCAATCCGTTTTTGGGCGCGACTGCCTGGTTGTCTTCGACGTTGATCTGGGCAGTGCTTTCAGCGAGGCGCAGATAGGCACCGTAGGCGCCGTTGCCACTGAAGGTATTGGCACGCAGGACCAGCGGTGTCACAGAATCGATGCCGTCGTAATACGCGCCGTTCCCCAGATTGCCGGTGAACTGGCTGTTGGTCACGCCGACGCTGGTGTTGAAGGCGTATAGGCCGTTCTGCTCGCTCGACTGCAGGGTGCAGTGGTCCAGCGTGACGTCGGTGCTGAAGCTCTCCAGCATGCCCGCGCCATATCGGCCGGCGTAGTCGTAGTCTCCCGAACCGCCGAAACCCAGGAAAGTGTATGCCAGGCGACCAGTGCTCCCGGCCGCAAAGCGCAGGCCGGACCAATCACCAACTGCGCCGGTGCTCGCGCCGTCACCGTTGGTATCGCCGCCGTGAGTGTCATCGCGCAAGCTGGTCAGGGTGATGGGCGCAGACTCGGTGCCGAGAGCGGTCAGCCCGCCCTGTACGAACAAGACGTCGCGACCACCCGCTAATTTGATGACTGTCCCCGGCCGTAGCGTGAGCGTCGCGCCGGTGGCAACCGTGAGCCCTCCGTCGATGACAAGCGGCAAACTTCCGGTGTTGTCCCAAACCGTGTTGCTCGCAATTGTCCCGGCAAGACTGAAGCCGCGGCGCTGGCTACCGCCGCCGGTGTTGTTTTGAAATGTCACTTGGGACGGGTTGCCGTGGAGGTCCAAGCGCATGGCGCCGCCTTGACTGCCACTGAATGCATTGCCGCTGACCACCAGCGGCACCGCCGCATCTAGACCGTTGTAGTTCAGGCCGTAGCGCGCATTATCGCTGACCGCGCCGTTGGTGAATTCAACCGTAGCGTTCTCCGCATAGAGGCCGTCTTTGGCACTGGCGTGCAGCGTGCACCAATCGAGTATCACATCGGCACTGAAACTCTCCACCATGCCAACGCCGTAGCGACCCGCGTAGTCGTAGGCACCGGAGCCGCCGTAGCCGATGAAGGCGTGAGCCAGCCTCCCGGTGCTCCCGGACACAAAGCGGAGGCCGGACCATTGGCCGGGCTGGCCCCGGCTCGGCCCATCGCCATTGGTGTCACCGCCGTGTTCATCGTCACTCACACTGGTCAGAACGATCGGATTCCCGGCGTTGCCAACGGCTTGGAGCGTCCCTTGAACCAGCAGCACGTCCACACTGTTGCCGAACTTGACGATCGTCCCCGGGTCGAGAGTCAACGTGGTGGCCGGGGCAATGGTGAGTCCGCCGTTGATCAGCAACGGCAGGTCGTCTTCGTTGTCCCACGTAAGAGATCCCTGCTTGAGCCGGCCGTCAGCGCGGAAGCCGTTGCGTGGCCCGGTGGCGGTGTTGTGGCCGAAGGTCACCGTCCCAGCGGTGTCGCGAAAATGGATCCAGCCCGCGGCGGTGCCGTTGCCGCTGAAGGTCGTGTCGCTGACGGCAAGCGGGACGGCGGCGTCGACACCGTTCCAGTAGAGGCCGTAGGCCGCGTTGTCCTTCACCTGGCAATCGCTCACCTGCACGCTGGCGCTATCGGCGTAGAGGCCACTGTTGTTACTGGCGCGCAGGGTGACATGATCGAGGGTCACATCGCTGCTGAAGCTCTCGAACATGGCGGCGCCGTAGCGGCCGGCGTAGTCATAGGCTCCGGAGCCGCCGTACTCGAACGAGGTATACGCCAGGCGTCCCTGGCTGCCGCTCTCGAAGCGCACACTGGCCCACTGTCCGGGGGCACCCGTACTCGCTCCGTCACCGTTGGTGTCCCCGACCCGGGAATCGTCGTTGAAGCTGGTGAAGGCGACCGGTTGATCCGCCGTTCCCTGGGATTGCAGCACGCCCTGGATGTCCAGCGTGCTGGTGCCCCCAGATACTTTCACCACTGTGCCTGGCCGCAACGTCAGTGTGGTCGCCGGCGCGATCTGGGCACCGGGAGAGATGACCAGCGGGAGGTTGCCGGCGTTATCCCACAGCAGCGAACCCTGGTTGAGCCGGCCGTCCATCTGAAAGCCGTTCTTGGCCCCCGTCGCGACGTTGCGCTGGAACGTGATGGTGCCCGGCGCATCGCGGAAATGCAGCCACCCCGCCGCGCCGTTGCCGGTGAAATTAGTGTCGCTGACAAGGAGCGGCACAGCGCCGTCCACTCCGTTCCAATACAGTCCGTATCCGGCGTTGTTGCTCACCGTTGCGTAGGTCACCTGCACGCTGGCGTTGTCGGCGTACAGGCCGCTGTTGCCGCTAGCCTGGAGCGTCACATGATCGAGCGTCACATCACTGCTGAAGCTCTCCAACTCGGCGGCACCATAGCGGCCGGCGTAATCGTACGCTCCCGAACCGCCGAAGCCGACGAACACATACGCCAGCCGGCCGTGACTGCCAAAGGCGAAGCGCAGGCCGGACCACCGGCCCGGCTGTCCCTGGCTTGCCCCATCACTATTGGTGTCACCGCCGCGGCTGTCGTCGCTCAGACTGGTGAATGCGATAGTGGAGCCGCTGGTGCCCTGGGCCATCAAAGTGCCTTGCACCAGCAGCACATCACTGCCGCCGCCGAATTTCACCACTGTGCCCGGCTGAATCGTCAGGGTCACGCCGGGCGCAACCACCGCCGAACAGTTGTTGATGACGTACACGTTGGCCGCCAGCCAAGTCGTGTCGGTGGAAATGCCTCCGCAGGCATTGATCGACGCTGCCAGCGCCCGGACCGGCAAGAGGAGCAGCCCAGAGCAGAACACTGCCGCGAGCACCGCACAACGAGTCAGGCAGCCTGTTATCCGGGTGCCCTCAACTAGCCCTCCGCAATCAGATCGTCCGCGGCCCATAGTCCCCCCGGTGCCAAGGCCATGCATTCAACACGCCAAGTGGCACGTTTTGACGCGGCGGGGACAGCTTATACCAGAATTGCCGCAACTAGGAAATTGCCCCGGCCGATCCCGGCCGATCACGAGACCTTCCAATGCGGGCAGGCAGGATGGGGTGAGTCGAGGACAAAACCAGATAGCGATCTCACGCCCTGGTTATGTCGAATTCTGCTGGCTGGCCATCTGGAGGCGTGCGGCAATAATGCTAGCCGCAGCCCTGCAAGGTGTGGTTTACCGCGAGAAGGATCTCATCCACCGTGACCACTACGTCGGCGTTGCGGTCGCAGACGGCACAGACATCCAAGGCCGCCGTGCCCAGCGCGATGTTGGCGCGGCAGGCCGTTTGGGTCGACGGCGGCTCTTCCACGATCGACTGTTACCGGTGCCGCTTCCCCTGACGATCATGTTTTTGTCGTGCAATATGGCGGGAGGTGCGGTCCTGTGCGTGTCCAATTCTCGCCCGTTCTTTCTTTGTCACCACACCATCAGCCTTTGCCTTGTTTTCCATCTTGTTGATATTTTCCTGTTGCTTGTTCAGTCGAGCTGCTTCAGCTGCATTAAGCTGTCCGCTGTCGACCCCGCGTTCGATACGTTTCTCTTGGTTCTCTTGCCGCTGGTCGATCCGAGGCGTATCGGTGCCCTCGGCCCAGGCGATTCCCGTCATTACTATCACTGCGCTGATTACCGACAACACCTGCTTCATCACGGACCTCCTTGGACAAGAGATGAAACTGCTGTGTTCAACCCACATACCGATGTCTGTTGACCAGGGCTTCCACTTAGCTCTTTACGGTCTTAACTTACGCCTATACGCGACGCACATACGGCTTGTCAAGGTCGCGCGCTTATGAACTCTCGACTGTTGACTGTCGACTGAAAGATTTTCGGATTGGGGCTAGGAAAGAGGAGGTCAAGTGTCTTGTCCGTTACACCTTCGGATCGCGCTGTACCCGGCCCGCTGGTGCGGCCCTCAGTGGGTCGTCCGGCCACTGGTGCTTCGGGTAACGCCCACGCAGTTGCTTCCGTACCTTGGGATAGGTGTGGCGCCAGAAGCTGGCCAGGTCGTCGGTAATCTGCACCGGACGGTGGTTGGGACCGAGCAGTTCGATGACCACGGCTACACGGCCACGAGCAAGACGCGGTGTTGCCGTGAGCCCGAACACCTCCTGGATACGCGCGGAGAACGCAGGTGACTTATCCGGTTCGTAATGGATCGGCACGCGGCGTCCGGTGGGCAGACGATAGTGTTCCGGCGCTTCGATGTCGAGCGCATGCCGCTGTGAAGGTGTGAGGCTGCGCTGGAGCGCCGACATGAGATCTGCCGCACGGATCTCCTGCAGGCTCCGCCTCCCGGCGCACAGTGACACCGCCGCATCGGTCACCAGCGCGCCAGCATCTTCGGGAAAGCCCAGCTCGGGTGCTGTCCGGTGCAGAAAACGGACCCGTTCGACGAAGCTCCGTTCTGAGTCACCGAGCTGTACAGCGGCACCCGGGTCCACTCGCACGGCCGCGGCCAGCACCTCGCCAGCACGCGGGCGATCAACGTCGAGGCGGATGCTCTCCTCCAAGACGAGGTCGAAGAACAGTTCGCGGGTCCGCTCGACGACGCGCCCGCGCTCGGGGTCGAAGATCAGCTCGCACGCCTGGCGCATCGCCGCGGGAAACATCTCTTTCAGCCACGGCTGCTCGACGGCGCTGGCGAGCCACACGCGCGCTTCAGAGAGCTGGCCGCGGTGCCCGGCCTGGACCTCGACCGCGACAAAGAGTGATGCCTGCCGCACCACGCTCGTCGACGCCAGCACCACGCCGGTGCCACCCACCATCACCCCGCGCGGTGATCCGCTTTCCCTCCGGCGGACGAGGCGGTCCGGGAAACCGGCGAGCACGCAGCGCAGGAGGTCCTCTTCGTCGGCACCGCTCGCGTCACCTGCCGTGCCCGCCAACGTGGATCGTGCCGGGAAATGCGAGATAGTTGAGTTCGTGCGGCCGCCCGGGAATCGAATTCCCGGGCTGAGTCGTTCTAAGTCGGCTGAAGCCGACTGCATCGACCTCTCAGGAGTCATCTTCAGACGACTTTCTGAGCGACTCAGCCGGAGAATTCGATTCTCCGGCGATGCGGAGGCACCGTGCTGGCCGTTCCGTGGTCCCTCTTGCGCCGTACCCGCGGCCTGCAGCAGCTGCCGCCGTGTCCGCTCGACCGCACGGACACTCGCCGGATCAAGGTCGAGCGCCCGGCACGTCGCCACGTCGAAACCAGTGCGAGCCGCCTCCACGAACAGTTGCAGGCGCAGCAGCAGATCTGACGGTCCCGTTGCCCACCGGCTCTCCGCCGCGGCACCGAAGGCGCGTTGCTCCCGACAGATGTCGCGCTCCGAAGCCAAGGCGGCCAGCAACGCCCCGGCCTCGGCGCAGCCGCGTTCCTGAGCTTCGATGAGCATCCGCGCCAACCGCGGAGACGCCGACAAGCCGAGCATATTCCGCCCGATGGCGGTCAGCACACCACCATCCTCGACCGCACCGAGCTGAGTCAGCAGCTGCTCCGCGCGCTGCAGCACGGCCTCGGCTGGTGGCTCCAGCCAACGGAGTTGGCGTGGATCGCCTAAACCCCAAGCCCGGAGTTCCAAGACGGTTGCCGCCAGATCGAGGCGCAGGATCTCCGGCACCTCGTACGGACGGCGTCCGTCCTGCTCCGCCCGTGTCCAGAGGCGCACGCACCGTCCGGGTGCCGTGCGCCCTGCCCGTCCGGCGCGCTGATCGGCGGCGGCTCGGCTGATCGGCATCACGCGCAACGCATTGATTCCGTGTCGGGTGTCGAACCAAGCCACACGCGCCAGGCCGGAATCGATCACCGTGGTGACGCCCTCAATGGTCAGTGCCGTCTCGGCAACGTTGGTGGACAGCACGACCTTGCGGCACGGTCCACGCCGGATGGCCTGTTGCTGCGCCTGCAGCGGCAAGTCGCCGTGCAAGAGAACCACGGCGAGGTTCTGTGTGCTGGCAATCGGATCGATGGCGGCCGCCACCCGCCGGATCTCCGCGCTGCCGGGCAAGAAGACGAGGATGTCACCGGTATCAGCGGTCACGGTCAGAACACGGCCGAGCGCGGCGGCGACACGCGCCGAGAGTGGCCGGTCGTCGCGTGCGGTGTCGTACTCGACTTCCACCGGAAACGCACGACCCTCGGATGTCAGCACCGGGCAGTCCGCCAGGTATGACGACAGCCTCTCGGTTTGCAGGGTTGCCGACATCACCACCAGTTTGAGATCCGGCCGCACCGTCTCTTGTAGTTCACGGATCACAGCGAGAGCGACATCACCTTGCAGATGGCGCTCGTGAAACTCATCGAGGATGACGATGCCGGCGTGTTCGAGGAACGGGTCGCGGGCCAGTTGACGGCCGAGTACGCCTTCGGTGACGAACCAGAGCCGCGTCGCCGCACCGCCACGTTGCTCGAAACGCACGCGGTATCCGATCTCGTCACCAACGCTACCGCCGCGTTCGTGGGCCACGAACTCCGCTGCCGCACGCGCGGCGATGCGGCGCGGCTCCAGCACGAGGACCTCTTTTCCACCGGCCAGCCCGGCATCCAGCAGCGCCGCAGGCACCCGCGTGGTCTTCCCCGCGCCCGGCGGCGCGCGCAGGACTAGGCGCGCCGCACGCGTCAGGGTCGCAATGACGTCCGGAAGCAGAGGATCGATGGGCAGCAGCTGCACGGAGGGAGACTCAAGCGCGCCGCCCTGCAAGAGTCAACGTGCGCTCCCCCCCAGAAGCGCTCATGTCGTTCGGCCGGCCCCTCCAAACCGCTAAGAGTTAGGCGCGTCCCCGCCATGCGATTGGCAGAATACGCACTCGGGAACGCGTTTCATCTACCGTCACCAACGCGCCGTCCTGAAGGGCGGATTCGTGGATGCGAAGAGCCGCAACGACCAAGGGCTCCAGGTGGGCAGGGGTGACATCCTGGGTTCGAACCTGAAAGACGCTCGGCCCTTCAGCGCGGGTGGCGGCGAGAATCGCACCGAAGTCGAGGTCGTGTGTGAAGACCACACGCTGTGCTGCTTTCGCCCAGGCCAGAATCTCTTGGTCGGTGGCGCGGGGATCGCCCACGCTCGACCGGTGCACGGCATCCCACCTGTGGCGCTGAAGAACCGGGCCCCACTCCGGGGATAGGTTCATGTCGACGACCAGCTTCACGGCAACGGAAACGGAACCTCGATCTCCTCGACACGCCAGGCCGCATAGGACAATGCTTCGCGGATGTCGTCGGGTTCGAGATAGGGATAGAGGTGCAGAATCTCCTCGCTACTGTGGCCCGTGGCAACCAGCCCAACGATTGTCCCGACGGTGACGCGCATCCCGCGGATGCACGGCTTGCCGCCCATGACGGCGGGGTCGACCGTGATACGTCCGAGTCCCGTCATACCCGATCCTCCAATGTTACTGTCATACCACGGCACTTGCCTCGTGCCCAGCTTGCGATCGCGGCTAACGAGCTGGTTACCCGTTCCGCGACCGGTCACAATTCTCGTGCTGCAGCGATGATCATACCGCCACAGGCTCACAAGTGTAGCACAAGGTGTTCATCGGGAGCCCGCTCGGTCTTCACCGCGTGAATGTGCGTGAACTTCCAGCGATCAGCGACGGACACAACGTCGTAGCCGAGAGAACGTAACCCAGCCGCAAAGTGATCTCGATTCGAGAACCGCGCGGTGGCCTCGATAATATGTAGATGGCCATCGAGCTTGAGGGTCCGGTAAGCCTCCAAGAGGTAGTCCGTGAAGTTTGCCCCCATCAGGGAAAGGGAGAACACCGCAGCGTCGAGGCTCTCGTCATCCAGCGACACGTGGGCCATGTCGCAGGCAACGACCTCTGGATTGATTGCTACATGGTCGAAGCTGTGAACGGTGTGCCGGTCAGAGAGGACCTCGGCGAGCTTCGCCTCACCGCAGCCGAAATCGCCAATCACATAACCCGATCGACGCTGGCACCAGCGAATCATCTCCTCGTACGGCACCACTGCCCAGTCCTTTCGGGCTTGGCGATAGAGCGTGTGGTATTGAGCCCACTCCTCGGGATTCTCTTTCAGCCGTTTGTGCGTCTCGCCGCTGTGTGTGCGATTCCATCGCCGGTTCAGCGCAGAGAAGTCGCCGTACTGGCGACGACGCCGGGAGACGTCAGCCCGATCTGTGTCGGGGAGTGGGACAGCGATTTTAGGCCGAGTGACGACTACCACCTCGTTGGCGTCGAGACGTCGAAGCCAACCCATTACGTCCTGATATGCCTGTGCCGGACTGCGGAGATGCCCTTCCGGAACAACGCCATCGACGGCAGCATCAGCAATCGACTTTTTGAACTTCAGACGCTGTAGCTTCGACTCGCACCATGACCAACGCTGCCCGGCGACCTCGGCGTAGGTAACCGGAATGATGATCTGTACCCGCCTGCGTCGCTGACCCTGGCGGAAGATTCGACCTTTCAGCTGCTCGAACTCCGCGTGCGTCCAGGGCAGCACATTGATGATGAGCTTGCTGCATACCTGCTGCAGGCCATCCACCCCGGTGCTGATCGCGCTCGATCCGATCAGCACGTCGAGATCGCCATCAATGAATGCATCAAGTCCAGTCTTGTCTTCGCCGGTGAAAAAGCCGACCTTCCATCCATCGGCTTCAAGCGTGTCTCTGAGAAGCCGATCTATTCCCTGCAAGTAGTGCGTATAGATCAGCGTCTTTCGTTCGACCTGCGCTCGAATCACCGGCAAGCGAGCACGGGTGAGAACCTGCTCGAGCGCCAACGGCGTCCCGGAATCTCCGAGGGCTCGAACGTCATCAAGGAAGGCCGAGCAATCGACTTCGTAAGTTTCCTGCTCACATGCCATATCGTAGGCAGGAACCCAGCGAAGCCCGAGCCGTACGAGTTGCTGGTGGAGCTTCATGCAGTTCGGGACCGTGGCGCGGGTCTCCAGATCGTCGTGCGCTACGCCGGTGACCAGTTCGACGAGGCTCTTCCCTTCTTGCAGGTTGTTGATTACGGGGGTTGCCGACATTCCGAGCACGTGAAGATTGGCGTTCTTCTCCTCGGCAAGTGCAATTAGAGCGGCAACGTGCCGCTTGCGCTGCGAGATCTTCTCAACTTCGCGCTGCTTGGTGAAGTGAATCTCATCTACAACGATGAAGTCGACTCGGTGCTCGTCGGCAAAGGCGCGTACATTCCGTGGTGAGTCGGGCTGCTGGAAGGACTCGTAGTTGAGGACAAGGTAGCGATGCCTGGGTCTGCGTCCGCTCGCCTCCCACTGCGGACGAAATGTCTTCGTCACCACCCCACTGTCAGGGAAGGCCGCGAGGATTGCGTCCTTCCAGCCCTCAACGACGCTGTTTGGGCAACAGATCACCGTCAACCTTGCACCGACAACTCGGCTGGCAAGAACCGCAGAAAGCGTCTTTCCTGCCCCGGTGCCTGACCAGTTTCCGACACGACGATCATCGGCAACTCGGCTTGCGGCCAGACGTTGCATCAGGTTCGGCAACGTCGGTTTACCATCGATGCGGAACGCGTATCCAGACGGGATCTGTAGCGAGCAAGCACGGCCATACTCAGCAAGGAACTCCGTGCGAACCCTATCGGCGTACCCCTCTCCGACGAAGGTTTCGGCCTGTTTGACCGCAGCGTCCTCATCCCGAAATGCGTGTCGCCAGAGCTTCTCGCAGGCGGACGCGGTGAGGAACTCGACCGCCTCGGCATCAACAGTGGTCACAACTGCGCTCGTCAATGATCCGAGAACCTCTTTCGCTTCGACGACGGGCAGGTCCGACTCGTCTTCGACGGTGCCTTCGTCGACGATCGTGTCGGAGGTTCCGCCATCGAGTGCCGGGGACTCTTGATCGCTGGGATAGTCCTGTAACGACTCCACTGTCTGCGTTGAGTCTGCGACGAATTCGTCGACGAGCGATGGCTCACCACTGACGAACTTCTCCAACTCCTCGACCGGGAAGCGCCCGGTAGTCAGAGCCTTGACGAAGCCACGTCCCTTGCCAGTCGCGTCCAAGAGGCCATTTTGTTGGAAGAGGAGGTAGAGCTCGGCGGGAGTGAATGATTCGAGGTGCTCGACGAGCGATGCAATGAATCCTCGAATGGCAGAAACGGTCCAACCCTTGCCACATCGGGGGCAACCCTTTCCTGCAGCGGTCCGCACGACAACTGCTGCCTCCCACTCATGGCCTACGCCTGCTGGACATTTCCACCAGTACCTTTTGGCGCTGCCGCTGGCCACTTGATCTGGTTTGACCCCGCGATTTCTGGTCCGGTGCCACTGAGCAGCGATTTCGGGGTACAGCGCTGGAAGCGAGTTCGTGATCGACGCTTTTCGGCCGGCGCAGAAGGGACAACCTCTCTTGCCGGAACTCGTCCGGTTCGAGAGCTTGGCGTACCATTCGTGGTCAGGACCCTTGGGACACTTCCACCAGTAGGGTTTCGAGCTTCCCGCAATGACCTGCTCTGGCTTGATTTCCCCGTTTCTGGTCGGGTGCCATTCAGCCGCGATCTCGGGGAACCGTGCAACCAGCGAGTTCGTCGGACCGACGATGAGGTTTCGACAATGGGGGCATCCTGTCTTGATGCGAGTTCGATTGCTCACCGACGCGTGCCACTCATGCGCCGGGTTCCTCGAGCAACGCCACCAGTACTTCTTCTCGCTCCCGGCGATCACATCATTCGGGGTCACTGGAATGTTCTTCGTTGGATACCACTCAGCAGCCACCTCGGGGAAACCAACGGCCAGAGAGTTCGTCGCTGAGACTCGGAGACCTCGGCAGAACGGGCACCCACGTTTGTTGATGCCCGTTCGACTCGATGCGGTCGCCTGCCACTCATGATCATTGCCATTTCGGCACTTCCACCAGTACTTCTGCTTGCTGCTGCCTGCGGTGATCTGGTCTGGCCTCAGATCGCCGTTCCGAGTTGGATGCCACTCGGCAGCAAGGGCGGGAAATCGAGCCGCAAGGGAATTATCCGGCCCGACTCGAAGCCCTCGACAGAATGGACAACCTGTCTTACCGGTCGTTCGGTCAGAAACCGCTGCTTGCCATTCGTGTTCAGCGTTCCTCGAGCAACGCCACCAGAACGTTTTCGCGCTCGTTCCCGCGGTTACTTGCTCAGGCGTAACCTTGCCATTCTTGGAGTGGTGCCATTCTGCGGCAACTTCAGGAAATCGAGTCGCCAACGAGTTGGTCGGCGAGACACGCTGTCCAGCACAATAGGGGCAACCTCTGCGTCTACTTGTTCGACCGCTTACAGGTGCTTGCCACTCATGTCGCGAATCCTCCGTACAACGCCACCAGAACACCTTGTGAGTTCCACCGAGTACCCCGTCGGGCTTGAGGCCCCTGTTCTTCGTTGGATGCCATTCGGCAGCGACGTCGGGAAAGCATGTGGCCAGCGAGTTGGTTACAGAAAGCTGCCTCCCCGTACAAAACGGGCATCCACGCTCCAATCGCGTTCTGTTGTTCGCGATTGCCTGCCACTCGTGGTCGGCCCCCTTCGCGCACTTCCACCAGTACTTCTCGTTGCTTCCGGCAGCGACCTGAGTGGGGGTCAAGCGTCCGTTCTTCTTCGGGTGCCACTCGGCTGCGACCTTCGGGAAGTCGGCAACGGTCAGGCGTTGCTTTCCGGCTTGGCGCGTTGGTCGGATCCTCCTCGAAGCTGCCTGTGGCATTCTGCCTTATTCTGCGACGGGGCCACCAAGATCAAACAAATGCCGGAACCCCACGCCACGAGCTTAGCCGGTTCCTTGCAATTTGGCCAAGAACGAGCGGATGAGTGCATTGTCCACGCCCGCCGCTACGACCAGCGGTATGATACGCCTTCGGTCGGAACCCATGTTCGCCATTGCAGCGTGATCTCTAGCATCCGCGCCCGCGACTCGATTCGAATCTGGCCGGGGCGATGAATGAGCGGCTTCATCTCCCCGCTGGATTCCTCGAGTATGCGTTTCTCTGCGCCGCTGCAGGGGAAGACAAACATTTCGATCCCCGCAAATTCGATTTCTCCTCCAGCACAGGACTCGCCCACGTAGACGGGTCCGATCGCATAACCGCGGTACGGATTCAGTGTTGTCTGCCGGATGTGCAGCCCCGCCCCAGGTTCCCAGGGTCTTCCAGCAAAGAGGAGGCTCACCCAAACGTCGGGGATCTGTCGCGGTACAGCGCGGCGCTGCTCGACGAGATTACCGGATGCGAGCGCCCCGCAGCACGCCTTCAAGAGCCATAGCTCAAGCTGATCACCACCAAGCGCAACTCGGCGGCGCGTTTCGCGCGGGGGACTGTCTGACAGGCCCCACAATATCTCACTGAAGAAGGCCTTCGCGTGTGCATCCAGCGGTGAAAGCGCTCTGTTGTGGTGCTCACAGAGAATGTTCGGGGGGAGAGCGCTGCTTGGGAGTGCCGCGCTCTGTTGTCCGCGGGGCAGCCAACTCGCGTTGGTGATCCGGTGCTCATCGCCCAGCAGATCCATCACGGCCGCTGAAACGTAATGTTCGTGCGATATCTTGCGGGAGCAATCACTGAGCACCCGAGCGTAACAGCCGGGGTGGGCAAATTTCTCACTCATCGTGATTCCCAACGCCGTCTTCCAGCCGAACGCCGGGCATCACAGCTACGTCCGAGTAACCTACGGAGCTGTGGCGAAATGCGCCCGAGGCCGCCGTCCTGTGCATGCAGATGTTCGGCCTGCTCCTGGTCATCGGCTTCATTTCGGCGCGAAGGGAACAAAGAATTCGTTGGCCCGAGCCGACACTCGGATACTCAGGGCTGAGTCTACCTTCAGCTCGTCCGTGAACCGCTGAAGGGCTACGGAAATTGCGTTGAACAGGTCCTGCGACACGACGATAACGTAGCCACGGAAGCGGAACTGTAGCGAACCGCGCGCTGCCTCCTCAAGAACGCCGGCGACGTAGCACATCTTGCTTGCCTTGCCCTTCCGAATGTCGCGTGCCTCAGGAGTGTATGTGTGTAGAAGCCCACATCGCGCGGCCCACAGATCATCAGCAGAGCACGCGAGATTACTGCCAGGCAGTAGGTAGCGTTCGGTCCAAGCTCGAAAGTCAGTGCTGTCGCTCTCGACCTTGCCTTCGGGACGCGCGAGTGCAGCAAAGATGTCGATCGCGGCAAAGCACATCATCATGGATGGCACCAGCAACCCCGCTTTGTGCAATAGGTTAATCGAATGGACAAGTTCCGCCATGGCACCGTAGAGTGGGTCACGTGTCATTCTGATCGCTCGTGCCGCCGAACGTTTAGCTTTTCAGCTATTCTCCGGCGCCAGGATGAGCTGCGCAGTCCGGGTGCCATCGTAGTGGCGGGCATTCGGCGCGGACCGCTGGATGATCTCCACATCCCTATGGGGCTTGTGCGAGACTCATGGCCTCGCGGACGAAGGCTTCGAGACCGGGCTCCGGGCAGACGTCGTGCCGGTCGGGTGCCTCGGGCGGGTGACGATGCCAACCGCCGAGATTGTCATAGCCGAACACCCGGCGGCCGTCTTTGACGAGCGCGAGAGCAGTCTCGAACGTGCCGGGGTCGTCAACAAGCGGCATCGACTGGTGCCGTAAGCTCGCGGATCAAGTCGAGGAGCTCGTGCCGCTCCATGACGAGCGCCTCCCATTCCATGAAATCGCGTTCGAGTCGGTGCGAAAACCGATCCGCAACGCGTGCGGCGTTCCAATCGGCGCCGAACTGCTCGAACGTGCGGCCGTAGCCGGCTTCAAAGGCGCCGAGTTGGTCGATGACCTGGCGCAGACGCATACGCAACGCCTCCAAGGTGACCGCCTCGATCGAGGCAGCCAGGTCAGATGCCGGCTGTAGCTTACGCAAAACACGCTGCGCACGTTCGCTCAGCTGCACTTCCATACTTCTAGACTACTACCGAATTACCCGCCGCGGCAAGCGCAGCGAGCTGTACCGCTGATCCAAAACGCGCTCATCGAAGCGTGCGGTGAAACGCCACAGAAGCGCGGCGTGAGCGGACCAGGCACGCCGCGACACGGCGGGCGCCTACAGGCCCGAAATCAAGCCCCATGGGATGCCTGCTCCCAGTTCACCGTAGGCCAGCGGCGTTGGCGGGCCAGGCGGCGCAGGCGTGGATCAGGGTGGACCGCAACCGGGTAACCGACGGCCTCCAGCATCGGCAGATCCGAATGGGAGTCGGTGTAGAACGTGGCCTCGCCGAGGCTGCCGCCCACGGTCGCGGCATAGCGCTCCGCCAGCACCACCTTGCCGGCGCCAAAGCACAGGGGTTCGCAGGCTTGCCCGGTGTAGCAGCCAGCGGGGTCGACTTCGAGGCGATTGCAGACGTAGCCGTCCAGGCCCAGCTCGCCGCAAACCAGCTCCGACATGTAATTCGACGACGAGGTCAGCAAGACCAGGCGGTCGCCGGCGCTGCGGTGGGCATGCACCGCGGCGCGCGCGCCGGGCCGGTACAACGGCCTAATCAGTGCGGCATAGAACTCCTGCACCCGCTCGCGCATGTCAGCCTCGCGCTGTCCGGCGAGTGCCACAGCGCCGCGTCGGATAGGTTCGCCCAGGTCGACGGCGACGAGGTTGTAGCGCATGATCCAGGAAAAGGCGTGCAGCGCGTAGCACCAGCTCATGCGTCCGGCCGCCAGCTCGAACCGCACCCACAGCGTCGCCGAGTTGCGGCGAATCAGGGTTCTGTCCAGGTCGAAAAAGGCAATCCGCCCGGCCATGCTGTCTCGTGAACTTGCGCCTGACGGCAGTTACCAGCTCAGTTTGCCCAACTCCGCCTGCAGCCGTCCGACCTCGTCCTTCAGGGCTGCGTAAGCCTCCGCGCTGCCACGCAGAGCTCCGTCGCCGGCCATCGATTCGAGTCTCTGCGCCGCGGCCACCACTGCCCAGGCGCCCAGCAGGCCGGCAGAACCTTTTAGCGCGTGAGCCGCCGCCCGGAGCGCCTGCGCATCACCATTTCCGATCGCCGCTTCGAGCTCGCCGAGCAGCCGCACGCCCTTGGGGCCGAAATTCCCCACCAGCTCCTGCAGCAGACCAACGTCATCGTCGACATGTTCGAGTGCGGCTGCCTTGTCGAAGACTGCAAGCACCGGTGCACCTCCCTCCTCTACAGCCGCCCTCATCCCGGCGGTCACCTTCTGGATTACCTCCAATAACGCGTGCACGCTTACCGGCTTGGAGACGTAGGCATCCATCCCGACGGCCAAGCAGCGGTCACGGTCGGCCGCGCTTCCGTAGGCCGTCATGGCGACGATGGGTATGTGGTCCTGTCCTGCGTCGCGTTCCCGCCGGCGAATCTCCGCCGTGGCGGTAAAGCCGTCCATGTCCGGCATCTGCACGTCCATCAGGATCAGGTCGAAAGGCTCGCGTTCCAGCGCGGCCAGCACTTGGTTTCCCGACGACACAACTACTACGGTATGGCCGTAGCGCTCGAGGACGCTGACGGTAACCATCTGGTTGAGCTCATTGTCTTCGGCGAGCAAAATCCGAAGACGGCGCTGGGGTGACACCATTGGGGCGTCTTCATGGGCGGGAATAACCCCGTCGTTCTGATCCAGCGATGGAGCCAGCGCACTCACCACCGCGCCGAGGAGCTCGGATTCTTTGACCGGCTTGGTCAAGCACGCTGCCAGCCGCAATCCGGCACAGCGGGACTCATCCAGCGGCTGCTGGGTAGGGGCGATCAAGATTATGGCGATGGCCGACAACTCCGGCGTGTGCCGGATGATTTCGGCGAGAGCCAGGCCGTCCATCGTAGGCATATCGGCATCGGCAACCAGCAGGCGGAAAGGCTGCCGCGTGCTGTAGGCGCGCCAGGCGGCGGCCAGAGCGGCGTGACCGCTGTCGACCAGGGTGGGCCGCAGACCCCATGTCGCCAGCAACTCGGCGAGGATGCGCCGCACGATCGCGCTGTCGTCCGCCACCAGAACCTCGACATTGGCGACATTGACTGCAAGGGATTGAAAGTTGCGGGCACCGTTCGCAGGGACGCCGAGCCGGGCGGTGAAATGGAAGGTGCTGCCGCGCCCCTCGATGCTTTCGACCCAGATACGCCCGCCCATCATCTCCACCAACTGCGATGAGATGGCGAGCCCGAGCCCGGTGCCGCCGTACTTGCTGGAGGTCAAGCAGCTGGCCTGCTCGAAGCGCCGGAAGATCGCCGCGAAACTTTCCCGCGGAATGCCGATGCCGGTATCGCGCACCGAGAAGTGCAGCGTGCACGCGCTCTCGTCTTGATGGCCATCCGCGCCGTTCCCTTCGCGTCCGACTTCGAGCACCACCTCGCCCTGCTCGGTGAACTTGACGGCGTTGCCGACGAGGTTGACGACGATCTGTCGCAGACGTCCGGCGTCACCGAGCAACAGATCGGGGACCTCCGGCGCGATGCGAAAAGCCAGCTCCAATCCTTTCTTGTGAGCGCGCACAGCCAGCGCTTGCATGGTCTCACCCAGAGCATCGCGCAAGCGGAACTCCCGGCAGGCGAGGTCGAGCTTTCCCGCTTCGATCTTGGAGAAGTCCAGGATGTCGTTGATCACATCCAGAAGCGCCTCCGCCGAGGCCGCCACCGTTTCGAGGTAGTGCCGCTGCAATGGCGTAAGCTCGCTGTCGAGCGCCAACTCGGTCATGCCGATGATGGAGTTCATCGGGGTGCGGATCTCATGGCTCATGGCGGCAAGGAACTCACTCTTGGCCCGTGTCGCCGCCTCGGCCGTTTCCCTGGCGTGCGCGAGTTCCGCTTCGTAGCGCTTGCGATCCGTGACGTCCTGTTTGATGCCGATGAAGTTGCTGATGTTGCTGGCTTCGTCAAGTAGCGGTGTGATGGTCATCTCTTCCGTGTAGAGACTGCCGTCCTTGCGCCGGTTGACGATCTCCCCCTGCCACACCTGCCCGGCCATGATCGTCTGCCACAGGCCTTTGTAAAACTCCTCCGGTTCGTTGCCCGACTTCAGTAAACGCGGGTTCTGCCCGAGCACTTCCTCCAGGGTGTAGCCGGTGAGACGCGTAAACGCCTGGTTGACCCATACGATGGCGCCGTCCCGATCCGTGATGACGATGCCATTGGCGGCGGCTGCGAGGGCGGCGCTGAGCAGCCGCACCTGCTCCGCGGTCGGTCTCCCAGCAGTCTGTTCTCGCAGCCTCTCCATCCTGCTCCTGCCGCAACCGTCAGCCTTATCGGCTGGACAGATCAGCATCCAAGTGGCCTATTCCATCATTCTAAGCCGCGATTAACAAGCGTAAATCCGGCCGCAGACATGGGGACATGGGGCTGCATTGGCCTGTGGCGCGGCTTGCGACCCGGCGAGAGCGTATTCGCGGTCGACGTCCAGCACGGCCTCAGCGGCCCGGTGAATGTGGTCTCCGCCCGAGTTATCACGGCCCTTTCGCTGTCCTTCCAGCGCGAGGACTACGCCGCTGGCGTGATCGGCTACGTCACCTTTCGCAGCTACGTGTACGGCGTCGGGGGGGTGTTCCAGCCCAGCAACCAGCGGATGGCAGTCTATACCGCGCCGAGCTTTTTCGCCCTGAGCTGCGGTATGCTATGTGTAGGGTCGGGCCGGCGATTTCTAGGGATCTTCGCTAGCCCCACCACCGGTGGATTCGTGGCGCGCCGGTTGCTCGTGTACGCTCTCAGCCTGCTGCCTGTTTTAGGGGTGATGCGGCTGCTGGGGCAGCGGGTGAGTTTCTACGGCACGGAGGTCGGGCTCGCCTAGGTTCGGCGCGTCATCTTAGTGTCGGATCAAAAGAAGCGGCCCCGGGCGTGACGGTCCTGGTTGCAGTTCCCAGAGGCGCTCAGACCCGCTTGATACGCCGCTTTCTATTTCACCCTCGGTACAGCCGACGTCTCGTCGGCGATGTAAGCGGGACCGAAGGTGCCGGCGGTGGCGGTATCGCCATTCTGCTCTGCCAAGTGCAGCACTCTTTCCCAGATTTCGCGAGCTTCGCGGTCGTTCCCAGCCTTGTCGAGGGCAGCCGCGAGTTGGTAGGTCGCGCCGTAGTGCGTCGGAGTGTGTTCTAGCGCGGGGTGATCCCAAAGGATCAGGAACTCGATGTCGTGGGCACCTCGTTCAGCCCGGGGATGCGCCGGTTAATGGCACGCGTGGGGGCACAGGAGCCGTTCGACCCTGCGCGTCAGGACCTCGCCGAATTGGCCGGCGTGGTCGTGCCGACCAAGGCCGTGGAGCGCATTAGCGAGGCGGTCGGTGTGGCCGCCGAGGCCGCCCATCAAGCCGAACGCGCGACCATCCGCTGCGGCACGGGGCGTCCGCTTGCCGCAGCGGTACGACTCTATGTGGCCATGGATGGCACGGGCGTGCCGGCGGTGCCGAAAGACACCCAGGGCCGCGCCGGCAAAGCCGCGGACGGAAAGGCCAAGACGCGTGAGGCCAAGCTCGGCTGCGTCTTCACCCAGACGACTTTTGACGCGCCGGGGGTTGCCATTGTTCGATGCGATAGTTGGCATTACTGGTCATCGGCAAGTTCCTCCAAGCGGCAATTCCTCCAAGGTCCTGCTTATCGATGTTTCCGTTCCGCTGGTGTGGATCTATTCCCCATACAGCTTGCGCTGGGCGAGCAGACGGCGCGCCATGGCCCGCTTGCGTTCGGCCGGCGTGACACGGCGGGTATCCTTCGGCAGCAGGGCATCGAGATCGGCGAACCTCACCTTGCGCGAGGCGGGCACCGGCGCCGTCAGCGCCCGGTAGTTGCGGAACGCGATCGTTCCCTCGACCCGGCCGCAGGGATCTAGCCAGTTGGCGATGCCGGGATCGCGCTGCGACAGCACGATGCGCAGCCGGCCGTCGTTGTCGGGCAGGGCCTCCAGACAGTTCAAGGAACTCTGCCGGCTGCTGAAATCCAGCGAACGCGACCACACATCGCCCAGCTGGAACGACCAGTAGGCACCGTCCGGCACCTGGTCCATCTCGATGAGCAGCGCCTCATCCGCCTGCAACTCGAACACCGCCATGGCATAGTTCGAAGTGGGACTACCAACCTGGCTCACCGCCGTCCCCGGCAGCAGCGTCAGTTTGTTCTTCTCCCTCCCCGCATTGTCGTAGTACATGTCGTACAGGTTGATGTTGAATTCCCTGGTCACGTGGCTCACGAACAGCGCCGCGCGCCGGATGCGGGCCGCCATCGCCGCCTCGTCGAACTCGTCGGCGTCGTAATAGTCATCAGGCAACTCGCTGATCCGCTCCAGGCTGATCTCGCCTGGATCGCCGTCCCACTTCGGCAGGGCGCGGCGGATCAAGATGAACTGATAGCCGACCTCTGGATCGAGCCGGATCCAGTTGCCGGGCTGCCGGTCGGGGCTGAGAATCACCTCGAAACGCCCGTCGCGATCCATCTTGAAGTCAGCCCAGTCGTAGTTGCCGACCGTCTTGACCCCCGGCTCGCCGAACAGGCCGTTGAGTGTCTGCAGCAGGAACATGGTGATGTCGCCCATGCGGCCCTTCATGCGGTAGGTCTGGCGGCCATCGACGAAGATGACGCCGTAGAGGAAGTCCTGGCCGTTCTGGCCGAGGGTGTACCTCTCCGTCTGCCAGCCGCAATTGAGGTAGATGCGCGGGTGCAGCAGGCGCGGGGCGATCGCGAAGTTGTAGGCCATCGCCTGCATTTCCATTAGGGTGTGGTAGGCCTTGGCCCGGTGCTGCGGGGTGTCCTGGAAACGCGGCGTCGATTCCATCAGCAGGCGCATCTCTTCCAGCGTGGCGTGGTATTCATGCCAGGCCTGTTGCAGTTCCGGGCTTGCTGTAATCGCTGTCATGATTGCTCCTCTACGTCATCCTCTCTAAAACTCTCCGCTCTTCGACCTGCTAGCGGCCGCCGACGGTCAAACCGAGCCAGCTCAGCGGCTCCCAGGTAGCTTGAGAGAAACCAGCATAGGACTTGGTGTCCAGCAAGCCGAAGATTCGGAGGGCTACACCAACGGGGGGGGGCGACCCGGAATCGAAGTCCTAGTCGCTGCCCTTGCCGGACTCCTGGGCCATTGCGGCTTGGAGCATGAAGGTCATGAAGAACAACGCAAGGAACGTCTTGACCGTCACTAGTGGCATCTCTCCGCCCTCCGGCTACAAATTTGGGGCTTTCAGAGAATCAAAGAATCCGCCCAGTGCGTCCAGATTCGGCTAGATCTCGCTTGGCACATTGAAATAGTCTTGATAGCGCTTAAATACCTGACGTTCCCAGCCGATCAACTCCTCAGAGCCGGCATCGTAATCGTGCGCTGGTCTGCCCGTGCGCGGATTATCGTTCATGTAGCGTAGCATGGCCGCTCGTCCTTCTTCCGTAAGCCTTATGGCAAAGTATGCGTAGATGCGCTCAATAACAGCCATCGGATCCCGGATGAAATCGAGATACTGAATATTGCACAGCTGTTTGTGGGACAAAATCTCATTTTCCAGCCAGTCAATGGGCAGGCATAGCAACGCCGCAACCAGATCGGATCGGGTGAAGTGTTCATAGGCGCCAGGGATAAGCGGCCGATCACTACGTGCCCAGTTGAGAGTACCGATGGCGCTCACCATCGAAGCCAGCGCCTTGATGGGATCCCGATGTATCCATACGAAACAGGCATCGGGGTAGACTCGTAGTACGTCCGGCAGGTGGAGAGCATAAGAAGGTGCTTTCAGGATCCAGTGCTTCCGGGGATTGCACCACTGCAACAACTTCAGGACTCTTTTCTCGTAGCGGTAGGCCGGCTCAAAGCTCCGTTGCGCCACATAGGCATTATAGCTGGGTACCTGGCCGAGCACGTTTAGCCACTCGGGAGACACAAAACTGAGAGCTTCAACATAAATGCTCTCAATGGGAATATCTCCGCAAAATTCATGCACGGATACTAGCTCCGGAGTGACGCGATTCCAGAGGCCCATTAACTTGTCGGCTTCTTTAATACGTGGATCAGTCAGATACGTCGCCTTCTCTGGTGGCGGGCAGGGGAACATAACTTCCCAGATCTTCAGCGTGCCGTGGTTTGGGTCTGCCGACAGCACGTTTTGCAAAACTGTTGTGCCGCTCCTTCCCTGTCCCAAGATCAAGAGCGGTTTGATGATCTCTTCCTCCTCAATCTCGGGGTGTTTCTTGTAGGTGTCCTCGATTCTCAATCGGGCTTCCAAGAACAGCAGAAGATCCGACCGAGTCATCAAGCGCCCCATCAAAGTGAGTTCCGCTTCCTCATCCAGAGACCTGATGAACACTTTGAAGGGTTCATACCAGTCGTCTTCACCAAAATCCGCAAGGCCCGTATTGGCCTTCGCAGCACTAAGGAGGGAATGCTCATCCAATGGGATGATGCTTTTTATGTCCATGTTGGACCCCTCCGTATTGATCTGCGCGACCCAGTCGGGCCGCTTCGGTGGTTTCCAGGATTTTTTGCGTATGCTAGACAAATCGGTCATCACCTGTCCTCCAATTGCTACATAATTCCGATTAGGGTTCGCAGCTATCGATCAGTGCGTAAGTATATTGACATTTGACGGTAACGCGTTACGCACCGCGGCCACACACCATGGGTTGAGATAAAGCGGATCAATACTCCGCCAGGCTAAACGTTGGGATTGCCATCTTGATGCTCAGACCGCCATCGCAGCCTAGAAGCTGGCCGGTAACATAATACGACTCGTCGGAAGCGAAAAAAATCACTGCGGGAGCGATGGCGCTCGGCGCGGCGATGTCCTCCGCGCAAATCGTCTGGAGAAACGCGGCCTTGACTTTGGGATTTGCCACCACTGGCGCCAAGCCTGCCGTCAGGAATGGTCCGGCTACTACCGTATTGACACGTATGTGAGGTGCATAGCTTACCGCGACCGATCGGGTCATCGCATTCATGGCGCCCTTGATCGCCGTATAGGCGTCCAAATAGGCAATACCCAGCAGGGACGCCGTACTGGAGATATTAACGATCGACCCCTTTCCTGCTTTCTGCATTTCGGGGATGGAATACTTCATTGCCCAGAACAAACCATCCAGCCCGGGGGTTAGAACCTTGCGCCAACGTTCAGTGGTCATATCGGCCACCTTGCCATCCGCTTTATCCACCAACTTACCATCCATATCGTGAGTGGCACCGGTAACGTGGTCCGTAGGTGCAGCATTGTTGACGAGCACATGGAGTGCGCCGTAATGGGCGACGACGTCGTTGACACACGTCTCCACGGACTTTTCATCGGCGAGGTCTAGAAAGAAATACTTCGCTTCACCACCAGCATCCCTGATTGCCTTAGCCACGCGCTGGCCACCTTCCCGGCTGCGGCCGGTAACGGCGACGTTTGCACCTTCTTTGGCCATTTCAATCGCAATGGCCTCGCCTAAGCCGCGTGTAGACCCCGCGACCAATGATACTTTTCCGCTCAAACGTCCCATGATCTGTTGCCTCCGAAAAACAACGTTATGCTGTTATGCGAATTTCATATTACATCGGGGAATCGCCGGTCGTTGGCGGTGTTCAGGCGTCTTCGGACACGTTCACTTCGATCGGTTCGATTGGCCTCCACCTCACCATCCCGAATCTGCCCCGCAAAACTCCTGACGCCCTCTATACAGCGTACATAACCGGCCCGTCAAGTGCCGTGGAAGCCCGCCGTGGAAGCCCGGCGCGCGGCCGAGGACCAGCCGCCTAGGGGCCCGCAGTGCGGCTGCGCATGCGCATGCACCACCGCGCCGTGGGCGTGATTTCAGAGGTGATCGCTGCCAGCGACCTCAGTGGGACCAGAGGCCCGCAGGCTCGGCGGCCCCGTCAAAAATGGGCAGCGCACTCGAGAGCCACGCGGGCGCTCGCGCTGGCGCAGGCGCCGGCGGCTCGACCCGCAGGCCGAGGTGACGCAGGATTTTCTCGATCACCGCTGAATCATCGATGGTTGCCAGCAGCCGTAGCCGGCCGCCGCATTCCGGACAGACCAGGACATCGATGGCGAACGTCCGCCGGAGTAGGTCGGCCCATGCATAGTGGTTGGGCCGTGTGTAGCCCTCCCTCGGCGCCGGCTGTGGTGTGGCCGCCGTATCGGTCGCGTCGCTCGGCGGCGCACTGGCGGGCGGCGCGCTCTGCCCGGCCAGCGAGCCGGCGGGTACCGTGGCGCCTGTGGAGGGCGCAGTGGCGTCAGACGCGGCCGAGCCCGCTTCATCACTGCGGGTCTGCGCAGTCGGTCCCACCTCTGCGCCCTGCCGCGCCCGACGCACGGCGTCGCCGCGCCAGCGTGCGTGTGGCGCGAAGACGCCGTGATACAGGAGCAGGTTCAGACGTGGTTTCGGAATCATCGCCGCGATCTTCTCCAAGAACTCGCTGGGCTCGAAACAAATCGCCCGCGTGCCGTCCTGCCAAGGGCGGCGCAAACGCAGCAGAACCTTGCCGTCTAGCGTGATTTCCCGGTTTATGGCGATTCACTTCGCTTGCGATAGCGTAAAACACTTGGCGCACATGGGCATTCGCGATTCGACAGACTCTCTCGGTCGATTTACAGTAGTACCTAACGCTTTAGGGCTATCAATCCGCATCGGCCTTTCCTGGCACCACCAGCATTCAAGGGTTTCATGGGCGAACAGTTAGGTACCACAGGAAATCACGGGAAAGCCTTGCTAGAGTAAGCAAACGTTAAATAACCCGGGAATTCACGCTAGCGTCCACTCGATCGCCTCCTGCGCAATGGGCGGGCGCAATACATAGCGACACAGATGCTCGAGCCGGCCGCGGTCGCCCGCCGGCACCCCTACACCGGCGTGCAGATTAGAGCTCTCGCTCTCCGCCTGCAATGCGCCACTGGATGTGACCATCGGCACCGTCGGATCACGCCCCACACGTACGATCCGCCCCAGTGGCAGGTGGAACCCCTCAACCCAGCCCGCGGCAGCCGCCGGGCACTCCCAGACCTGCTCCCGCCATGATGTGCTGTATACCAAGTCATGTCAACTACTATAGAAGATATTTCCATACTATGTCTGTCGCTCACTTGATAATGGTGACCCGAGCAGGACCTGGACGTTCACGGTGCGCGCCACCGGCGCTTGGGTTACCGGCACTTCTACGCGGGCAGTGGCCGCAATAAAGTCGCAGCGACCATGAACTCCCTGGTGCCATGCGGGGGTATGAGCGGAGCCGCTTTGTACAAGCCATGGGCAGAACGAGGGGCGGCGGGGTGCGGCCCCTTCGGGATAGGCCGCGGTGGGGCCGGGAGCGATCTCGGTCGGCTTGCCGAGAGTGCCATGGATTTCCCGCGCGACGAGCGGCTTTGCCAGAAGACTGTGGGAATGACGACCATGAAGATAATTTGCGCGCGACGCGATCATCCCCGGCATTCGTCAGGACGTTGGGCGCGCCCGGTCAGAACCCGCCGTTCCTCGGCGCTCAATGTGATGCTGAGTGGGCTTTTCCTCGGTATCCGCTCCACCTCCGCTGAGCGGATAACCTACAATGCCAGCCGACATTACGCAATCAGAATACGTTGCCATATTTATGCCTAAGTGTACTAATTCTAATTCGCTTTCAAGATGAGGCTAACTATGGCATACTCGCACCATGGGAAGACCGCGGCGGGTGGATGTGAAGTTGGTGCGGCAGGCGCGGAAGGCTGTGGTACAGGCAACCAGCGTCGAGGCATTGCGGGCGGCTCAAGCCGTGCTGCTGCCGGCGACCATGGGAGCGACGCTGAGCGCGACGGCGGCACTGTTAGGGGTGGGGCGCGCCACCGTGCCGCGCTTGCAGGCAAGATTTCGCCAATTGCGTGCCACGAAGACGGCGGCGAGGGCTCCGCGGCGCAATTGGGGCGGGCGGCGCAATGCGCTGTTGAGCGTCGAGGACGAAGTCGCGTTTCTGGCCCCCTGGCTGGAGCAAGCGCGGGCGGGCGGCGTGCTCGTAGTGTCACCGCTGCGGGCGGCGCTGGCGCAGCGGTTGGGAAGGCCGGTGAAGGCCTCGGTCCTGTATCGTTTGCTGGCCCGGCACGGGTGGCGGAAAGTGGCCCCGGACACGCGCCATCCCAAGAGCGACCCGCAGGCTCAGGAGGCCTGGAAAAAAAACTCCCGGAAATGCTGGCAGACATGCTGAAACCGGAAGCAGTGCGTGGACGCCCCGTGCGTCTGATGTTTCAGGATGAAGCGCGCTTTGGTCGCATGGTGCGAATCCGGCGCTGCTGGGCGCCGACACCCATGCGGCCCATGGTGGACAACGGCTACGAGCGCGAGTTTGTCTATGTCTACGGGAGCGTGAGTCCGCGGCAAGGGGAATTGGACTGGATGATTTGCCGCAAAATGAACACCGAACGAATGGGCGCGTACCTGGCGCAAGTCAGCGCCGCGCATTCCGACGAGTTCATGGTGATGGTGGTGGATGGGGCCAGCTCCCATGTCGCCAAAGATCTCACGGTGCCAGAAAACATTCGCCTGCTCCGGTTGCCCCCCTATGCACCGGAGTTGAACCCGCAGGAGCACGTCTGGGACGAAATTCGGGAGAAGGAATTTCCGAACCGAGTGTTTGCCGATCTCCCCAGTGTAACGCAGCAGCTTGAAACCGGATTGCCCCGACTGGCCACCGACCACAAACGCTTACGCAGCCTGACTGCTTGGCCGTGGATAATTAGTCTCAACTTGAACGCGAAGTAGAATTAGCAGGACGGCATCCCCTACTTCGGCGAGCCCCCCTGACGTGCAGCAGAATGTTCACGCCATGCCGCAATCAGCTTTGTATTCTGTCCTGGGGTGCTGCCGTACGTCGTGATTTCGTCGGCGCCCGCATCCCTGAAGGCCTGTAATCTCCGGACGCAGTCGGTGATGGATCCGATTGCGCAGCTCTCCTGCATCCACGTGTCGGGAATCAACCGGGCAGGCTCCAACAAATCTACACGATGAAAGCTGGTATCCGCCACCGAGGTCTTCATGCGGCTGAACAGCGGATGGGCCTGAAGCTTTTTGATCACTTCCAAGTCCCAGCCATTCACCAGGTGAAACGGGTATCCCCACGCCGGCAGCTGCAAATACGTCACGGCACGCGCATGACACAGCGCTCGCGTTTCGAACTCGTCCAGTTCCGGCGCTGTTACCACCGATGCGCAAATGCGCAGGGTGGAGGGGTCGCGTCCTATTCGCTCGCACGCCTCGCGAATGCGTTTGACCGATGACCTTACGCCATCCGGAGTAAGCATCGCCGGTAACAGCACGCCGCTGAAAGCCCTCGTCGCAGCCGCCTTTGCCGCCTTCGACAAGCCGAACGAGCCATACCATATCTCGGGTGCGGGACCTTCATAGCAATCGGCAAGCGCCATCTTTTCGTACGATCCCGCCGGGCCGTTGTAGGTTACGCTCTCGCCACGCCAAAGCCGATAGAGTATATCGGCGTAGTCCACGAGGGCGTCGAAGGAGTTTTCCGTGATTCCCGTGCCCTTATTCCAGCCGGCGGCGCCACGACCTATACCATAGACAAAGCGTGGCCCATACGCTGCATGCAACGTGGCGCCAAGCGCCGCAGCCAGCAAGGGGTGGCGAGAGGTGGCGCCGATGACGCCGGTCGCAAGACCGATTCGCGACGTTAGCGCACCGATACCGCCAAGCAGAGCACCGGCTTCTTTCAGGTCGTAGCGCTCGGACAAAAATACGCGTCTGAATCCAAGCCGTTCCGCCGCGACACCGTCGGCAATCCCTTGTGACGGCGTTCGCACCGTCGTCTCATATTTCTCGTCTGTCTTGAAGTGCGACTTAACTCGCCCGGAGATCAGGTAAGCACTCAAGTCGTCTACAACAGGGGCAAGTCCGACATCTTTGGCCGGGCTGCTCTGCAAGGCGCTCATGCTCTACTCCTTATTTACATTCTGGGTCTTCTCCAAAGTGAGTGGGTAATTCTGAGGCGGCAATACCACTGAAGCACTTGTGGCACAAGGGGAAGGGGGGCGGTGGGCCAGAAACGTGGCACGATTTTGCGATGCGCAAGAAGCGACGGTTTGAGGACGAGTACCGCTTCGCTGGATTTCGTCCCGACCCGAGGGTGCGGGGAATTTTCGGTGACCCGAAGGCCCGCATCGTGCGGCTGGTGCGGCGGGGGAAAAACGGCATGTGGCACCTGCGGGCAAATATCGCGGAGTTTCTACGACCGCAGGGTGCGGCGAGTCCGCGATCTGTCGTGCGGCGATGCCCGAGTGTACCTGGAGTTCGAGGTGCGCCGCGTCGGGTGTCGGAGTTGCGGTACGGTGAAGCAAGAGAAGCTGGCATGGCTGGCGGACAACCCCTTCTACACCAAGCGCTTCGCGTTCTACGTCGGCCGGCGTTGTCGCAGCGCGACGGTCCGCGATGTGGCGCGGGAGCTCAAGCTCGATTGGAAGACGGTCAAGGAACTGGAAAAACAGTACATGGGCAAGCAACGGCGGCGCGCCCCGAAGCCCGCGCCGCGGGTGACCGAAGCAGAAAACCCTTTTCCCGTGTGGAGGTGACAAGGCATGGCCAACGGCACGGGACGAGCTTCGCTGTGCCAGGTGCCAGCGGCAGACGTCGGTGACCGCCGGGACAATCTTTGAGGGAACGCGCAAGCCGTTGCGGATGTGCTTCCTGACGATGTGGTACGTGACGAATCAGAAGTTCGGCGGTAGCGCGCTCGGGATGCAGCGTATTTGGGGATTGGGCAGCTACCAGACGGCGTGGACGTGGCTTCACAAGATGCGACGGGCGATGGTGCGGCCGGGACGTGATCAATTGGCGGGCCAAGTCGAAGTCGACGAAATGTACGTGGGACGGGGAGGAGGAAGATGCGCACGGACGGCACACGGAGACAAAGGCTATCGTTGCCGTAGCCGTTGAGCTGCTCGAGCCCAAGGGATTTGGGCGGGTTCGGCTCCGTCGAGTCGCGGACGTGTCGGCGAGGAGCTTGACTCCATTCGTCCGCGAAGCCGTCGCGCCCGGGTCGGTGGTGCACACAGACGGCTGGCGCGGGTACAACCATCTGGCTCAACACGGCTACCGTCACGAGCGATCGACTCTCAGGACCGGGGATGATCCTGCGCACGTGGTAATGCCCGCAGTCCACCGGATTGCCTCGCTGCTCAAGCGATGGCTGCTCGGAACGCATCAGGGAGCGGTCAGTGCCAAGCATCTCGACTACTACCTCGACGAGTTCACTTTCCGCTTCAACCGGCGAACCTCCAGGGCGCGCGGGCTCCTCTTCTACTGACTTGTAGCGCAGGCGGTGCAGCTCGATCCCGTTCATGGTGGCAAGCAAGCGCAGCCGCCCGCCGCATTCGGGGCAGGCCAGAATGTCAATTTCGAACGTACGCCTGAGAAGGTCTGCCCACGGACCAGTCTCTTGGTTCGTGGACACTGAGGACGCGAGCGATGCTGCTACGGCTTTCACCGGCAAAATGGGAGCTACGACTAACTGATTGAGCGGCTCATGCCGCCGTCCACCCGCCAGTTGGCTCCATTGACGAAATCGGCGA
>Ga0214473_10000309_pt1 | contig 68702 bp, 45 predicted proteins | sample RVTome_7_FD_203509 | JGI IMG/M metagenome (GOLD analysis project Ga0214473, IMG submission 203509) | Soil microbial communities from uranium-contaminated site in the Upper Colorado River Basin, Wyoming, United States - RVT98D197 | ecosystem: Environmental > Terrestrial > Soil > Contaminated >...
GACGGATATTTTAAGAAAAATTGTTGTAAAAAATGTTCACTGCCGGCTACCAAAAAGCTTTTTATATTTTTGAGCCGATAGTCAGCAAAACGAACGCGAACCTAAAATTAATTGCGACACAGCCTCCTGTGGGCGTGGCGATTCTCATTTGGATTTATGCCGTGGGTTCTTCCGTTACCGTATTTATTTCTTCAGTTCGCACTAATTTAAATTACTGTACGATGCAAATCGCGGCCTCAGAAATAAATACTATGTTTTCTGTCATTCCCGCGCAGGCGGGAATCCATTCCGTGAACGATATACTATCTGCGATATACGACGCACGAGTACGTCGCGGCCTCGGGTTTAAATGCTGGTATTTAGCACTGTCACTTCCCGCCATCGTTTGGCGCAATGGCAGGGTTTTGCCTTGCATTTCGCCTTGGCAAGGGGAATTTGATATAATCCTGCTTTGGGTCGAATTGAAGTTTCATTGTTTCTTTTGTATAATTTCGTAATTCTTTTCTATAATTTCCCGAAACGTCTCTGAAATAACATTATAATCTATTACATCAACCCGGAACGGCAAATCCGATTCTTCAAATGCCTCTCGCAGGAGCATTCTGGTCCTTCGGTTGGTTTTGGTTTTTCCAATTATCGCAAGGTCAAGGTCTGAATAATCCTTTGCCGTGTCGCTGACCCTCGAACCGAATGCCCGGACTTCGCAGTCGCCGACATATTCGGCAAGTATCCGCTTTATCGTTTTCAGATGCTTTTCGGCAATGTCAAGCATTGCGGGCCTCAAGAGCTTGCAGTAATTTTTTTGCGTCGGCAAGAAAATTGCTCGCCGTCTGGAAAACATCCTGGGCAGTGTCCTCATCGTAGGTGTGAGCGGTTTCGTTTCTGGCGTCGTGATATTCCATCCAGCGGTCAACATCGGTAAGGAGTCTATTTTCCACGCTTAATCTGAATAGTTCCCTGCGCGTAACGCCTTCAACGTAAGTCGAGCCGAGATTGACTTCGAGCCACCGCTTCATAAACTTCCAGCATAGTTCGTAGGTGAACTCGAAGTTCTGGATAACGCCTGCTCTTACAGCGTTCTTCTGGTCGTTGTTCAATCGGGCCATAAAAGCCCTGTCATCGGCTACCTTCAGCGTCTTTCCCAGGGATTCAACCGCCTTGCGAAGACTGGATAAGTCAAGTTTCATAAACTTTCCTTTAATCTTTCTGCCTCATAACCACAGATTACACTGATTAAAACAAATTTTCCTCAACTAAAAACCCTGCCCTGAGCGAAGTCGAACGGGTCATCACTATTTTCATTCCTGCTTTGGGTCAAATTGAAGTTTCATCGGTTTTCCTGCGAAGGATTCTCTGTCGTATCGAGCGGTTCTGCCTTAGTTATCAGTTTCTTTTGGTAGGAGGCGAGCTTTCTTTCCAATTTTTTCACATCTTCCGCCGGTGGCAGTTGCTCAGGGTTGATATTTCGCCTGATAAGAAGTTTTCTGACCTCCTGATTATTCTTTACATGCTCTTTTGTAAAACCCGCCTCGGTCCGCAGGTCGTCGCGTTTGATATTGAAATTGGTTATCTCATTGGCGAAGTCCTTGGCCTTTATTGTAATTGTCGGCAGAAAATCGGCCAATGCCCTCGACTTAGGGACATTCAATCTTCGTTTCATCTGTTCGGTGGTATTTCCGCCGAATAATGCCGTATCTCCCTTGCTCCTGATGCGGGCGAAGGATTTTTCATCGGACAATCTTTCGTATATTATCCCCGACAGTTCCTTTTCCGACAGGCTAAGTTTTCGCCGTGCGCTTAGCCGTTCGATTTCGGCTATCCGTCTTTCGATAATCTCCTGCTTTCGCGTCTGGACGGCGAAGTAAGTCTGGGCGAAGGCTATCTGGTCTTTCGATGGGTCTCCGTTCTGGGCTATAAGATAGCAGGCGTATCGGGTCAGCGCAATATCCTCAATTTCCCGTTCTGCGCCGCTGCCGAGCGGTACCTTTTTCGTGATATCAAGAAAATGGTCTGCAACCTCGAATCCTGCGGTTTTACAGGCGGTTTTGGCCTTTTCGATGACCTTTGCGAAATTCTCCCATCGGGCGTATCCGAGCAGCTCCTGAAGATTGCGGGCAAGCCAGAACTCCGTTCCCGTCTGCTGGTCTTTATACAGGCTCTGCTCAAAGTTCCTGTGCAGCCTTACGATTATTTCCTTTTCCATCCTGTCCTCTTTTCCGCCTTATTTCTCGAATTCCAAATGCGGGGCTTCGGTTGTTTTATTTTTTGCTTTGGCGGCCTTTTTGAAAATCGTTTGTTTCCAGTTAGTCATAAAACCATCTAATTAAACCATTGTTTGAGTTTTTCTGTGGCTAATTTGTTATGCTCTGGTTTTATTGAGACAGCAACAGAAGCTATTGCCGCCGTAAGGACTCCAAGGTCATCTGTATATCCAAGAGCCGGAATAATATCTGGAATAGCGTCTGCTGGCCAGATGAAATACGCCAGCGAACCAATAATAATACCTTTGGCCCATTTGGGTGTTTCTTTATCGTGCATTGTATAATAGAGCGTCAGGGCCGGTTTTAGTACTTTCTTGCCTGCAATTTTGGCGTGGTTTTTTGCTTTCGTCCAAAAACGCTTGTCTGAATATTTATCTCCAAAATCGCTTCCTGTAACTTTTGTGTTTCCCATATTCTAATCCTCCGTATTCTTTTTTATTGATATTCCGCCACTTCTCCCAATGTTGTTTGTTTCCAGTTGGTCATAAACTATAATCGTTTCAGATTCCTTAGTTTGCCCACGGTTTTCTTAATTCTCTGATTTTTACTCGCCATGGATTATTTTTATTGCATTGGTAGTTAAGAGGCAGGATGGCACCAATTTGGTCAAATATTTTTCTCTCAAAATCAATGGCTTCGCTCCTATCTATCCACGCTACTCTGCCGTATTTAAAAAGCCACGAATTTAAAACCATTCTATCCTGACCATTCAGTTTGTTTTGCGGGTCAAGGCTTAGTTTATCAGATAACAAAGAAGCTAAAGACTTACGAACAGTCGAATTTCTGCTTGAACCGCAAAGATGTTTTTTATAGATGCGGTCTCTTAATTTCTGCTTACTATTTATTTCAGTAATTCCGATATACATCAAAGCGTACTTTTTGTGATTACCATCTTTGACATAAATTAAATGTTTTATAGAATCCCCCTCAAATAAACTTTCAAAATAATAATTAAAATACCAGCCGTATATTCCTTTTTCGTTTGGAATCAGCTCTTTATTGTTATAAAGATTTTCAGGCAAAAATAATTTGGGCCTTTTAAAATAACCGATGATTTTATCTGTGGTCAATAAATCAAATTCCATGCCCCAGTCCCTCCAGAATCTTTTTTATAGGTTTATTAAGGTTGCTCACTTCTTCCTGTATGTAGCGGCGAAGGATATCGAGGTTATCGCCGTAATATAATAAATTCGCGCTATCCAATTTCTGACCTCCTTGCCGTTCAGGTCATATTACCCCGAACCATCCCATAAACAAATAAAAACCTTTACCCCGACATTGTGCAATAAGGGATTCTTTTTGTCAATTCCCTTGTTCCGAAAGTTAAAACCTCGCAAAGCGTTCATCATTGGCTTGCTCGTTTCGGTTGCGATTTTCGTTAATCGTGTTAATTTAGACGCAACCGCAGGCCGATTGACGTAACGAGCAGCGCAACCGCCACCGTTTAACGTGGCCTTACAATCCAAATTCGGCAATCAGCAACCAGAAATCATAAATACTTTTTGAATAATTACTTACAACACCCCAAAATTTATTATATTTTTACTTAATTTTCCAAAAAGTTCTTGATTTATTTAACAACACCTTTTACCATGTTCACCAATGGGGCGGACACCGCCTGGGGGGACGCGACGGCGTAGTCGTGTCACGAATTTATCCGCCCTAGGCGGACCACAAATTTATCCGCCATCCTGTCTGCTGTCTTGTGGTGGGCGAAGGCGGACCACGAAATACCAGCAACGAAAATGACTAAATTATGCAAAACAAAGCCAATTTACTGGATATTCAAATGAATGTAAGTTATGTCAAAACAAAGAACTATGAACAAAGAACTATGGACAATGAACCGATAAAACAAAGCCAAACAAAGCCAATTTCCTGGACATCGGCGGCGTAAAAATTTCCGGAGGGAGTGGAAAATATTTCCGGTTTGGCTGTCAGGGCTTGTGAGTTGCGGGAAGTGGCATTTTAAATTAAACAAGCGCAAGTTGTTTATGTTTAAGGAGTTATCGCAATGCGGGGTTTCTTTTGCCTGAAGCTGGTACGCCAATTGCAACAAAAAGGGAAATGGCAGAGTAAAAAATTATTAAGGGACAATCTATGAAACTTGACGGAGTACATGCAGCAATATTACCAGTTCAAAGCAGGCCAATCGTACAGGCGCAGGTGTTACCGGAAGCGACTGAAAGCGAACCGGAAGTGACAACCGAGGAAGCGGGCGGCAAAGCCAGTGGAGTAATCAGCAAACTAAACGAAGGCGGCCATTTCAATGCAGTAGCTGATATTCGTCTTCGAATAGCTCACTATGACAATCCGGATTTGGTAGCAATCGACCCGGATACATTGGAAAATGCCGATGTGCCCGGCAAGGCGTATGAGAAATTTCTCGAGCAGTACGAGGCGTTGTATCAAGCCAGTCAGACATCGGCTGAGGGGCCTGTTATCGAAATTCCGGTACCAGAACTTATGCCGTTTATAATTGACGAGCCGGTCGCAGAAGTTCCTCCAGTGTCTGAGGAGCCGCCAGCAGCGCAAGAGCCTGTTGATGAAGGCGTGGGTATTTTGCCAGCGTTCGAGGAACTATGGGATATCGAGGCTTTAGAAGAAAATCCTGAAACATTAGACATAGTAATGTAAGCCGAGAAGGGAAGAATTCAGAATTTAGCTCATTGAACACAGACGCCGAGTTTTGAGCGCAGAACATAGAACGCAGAGAAAATTCGTTACAGAGACACGGCGTAGTTGGGGTGGTATAATGGCGGCAGGAAAATGACAGCTAACGATTAACCTGTAAAAGACATGAGATAAGGTGAGCGGATTTTTTTATAATTTAGGCAAGTCGCTCGGCCCGCAGATTCGCAGGGGAAGATGGATATGGCAGTCGCTGACCGGCAGCGAAGAGGACGCAGCTAAGCTCGAACGCGAAGTGGGCAGGGACATTGCGAATGAAATCGGGCGGCGGGCAAGGCTTGACGCGGACCCGCAGACTGCAAGCATGCTTAATGAAACAGGTGGGCGGCTGGCAGAGTGCCTGATTAATAAGCGGTACAAATTCAGTTTTCAGAGTCTCGAAGCGGGGACGGCGAACGCATTTGCGCTACCGGGCGGATTTATATTTATCAGTCGCCCGCTTATCGAAGTATGCGAACGCAACGTGGATGAGATAGCGTTTATCCTCGGTCATGAGATGGGCCATGTAGTAAGAGGACACGCGATAAACCGCATCATTACCAATTCGGCGGTAGCGGCGGCGGTTAGTGCAACGGCTTGGCGCGGACTCGCGGGCGCGTGGCTGCAAAAGGTCGGTATGCAATTCCTGGAAAGCGCATATTCTCAGGAACAGGAACTTGAGGCCGACGAGGTGGCGGCACGGCTGATTATAGCAACAGGTTATAATCGCAATGCGCCAGAGGTTTTGCTGTCACGTCTGGCCGGATTGAAGCGGGACAATATCGAACTTAATATCGGCAAGTATTTTTCGTCACACCCTGCATTTGCCGAGCGAGTTGAAAATATCCGTCGCATCCTGCGCGGCGAATAAAAAAAATTAGAATTTAAAATGTTGAATGCAGAATGTATAATTAAAGGTAAATGGGAAATAAATTATCAAACTTAAAATGGGAGGTAAATATGGAACTGAGAGTCGAACGGGTTGAGGTGTGGGCAGCAAGTATGAAAGATAAACCGGGCAGCCTGTCGCAACTACTTAACGGGCTGCGTGAGGCGGGCGCGGACCTTGATTTTATCATCGCGAGGCATTCACCTGAAAAACCGGGGACTGGTGTGGTGTTTGTGACACCATTACGCGGGGACCGGGAAATTGCGGCGGCGACGGAGATGGGCTTCGCCGTTACCAAGAACCTGCAGTCGGTACGAGTAGAGGGCGAGAATAAGCCCGGAGCTGCGGCGGAAATAACGGGCAAGCTGGCGGAAGCAAAGATTAACCTTCGCGGGTTATCGGCGGCTGTAATCGGCACGAGGTTTATGCTGTATCTTGGTCTGGACAGCGCGGCGGACGCGGACAAGGCGGTGGATATTCTCAAGGAAGGTAAGTAATTGATTATGTACTACTTTCCCGGTTGATTGTTGTCAGGTCCCTTGTTTTGGCTAAAATCACCGGGCGGGATGTAGGCGTGTGTGCGTCGCCAATAGCGTGCGAAGTCTGTGGAATATTTATTGACCCAGTCAGCCAGTGCGCGGCCACCGAGGTCATTTTTTGATTTTTCAGATTCAAGCCATTTGTGGCGGTCCATTTCCTCTCGTTGGAGTGTCAGGTAGGCTTCGAGGGCGAACTTGAGGCTATGGTAAACGATTTTTTTCTTCGCTTCGTCGTAGTGGCATTTGCCTGTAAAACGGAGCAATTCGGCCTGCATCTGTGCAGCCACTGACGGGTCGAAATCCTTTTCGAATGGCATATCAGAACCTCGATATGATTATTATCATTTCTTTCGCAATCAAATATACAAATAAGGAAGGGTGAAGTCCAGAAAAAAATGGAAGTGCGGAAAAAGGCATCGGGGAACCATGGGAACAGGCGACGGGTCATCAGACCGCCAGGAAATCAATCTGGCAGTGCCATGCCTATAGGGATTTTAACTGATAGAAAAAAAAGGGCGGTGCCCGATTTACAAGGCAAAGCAAGGAAGTGAAGATGGCGATGTAAAAAGTAAAAAGGAGCAGGGAGTTTGAAAATGATGTGGTAATAATAATCCATCCTTAAAACAATTCATCACCCTCCTCCGAAGCCAGATTCGAAAATTTTGAATCTGGCTTTTTTAATTTGTAATGACCCCTTGGCAGAAATTCAAAAAATATGGAAGACCCGTTCGACTCGTCCCGACAAGTCGGGACTCGCTCAGGGTGACCCCGATAAACAACATCAGGGTCAAAATCCGCGGCGTGTTCTGGGAATCTGGGGCGTGAGCGGTCTTGCGGCACAGTTCGAGGTAATAAAATCCGAGACGGTGCCGTTTGGGTCAATAGTGTATGACTGGCGGCACGGAACGACCTGGCCGGGCGTATTGTAGTAATTCCAGGTGAGGATTTTACGACCATCGGACAGTGCAGCGGTATCGTCCGGTTCTCCGAGTGCCGCGAGCAATTCGCTTTCGGAAGACCCAAGCCATTTGCTTGTAGAGCCTCTTGAGGAGGTACAGCCGGAAACAATCAACAATACTGTCAGAGCAATCCAAAGTAATGTGTTATTTGTACGATTCATAATAAGCCCCCTTTCATGTTAGTATGTAGTATATCGCAGATAGTATATAGTGCAAGAAAAAAACCGCGATAGATCAGGTTCGTCCCTCCCGGTCTTTTTGGAGTTTGTATTCGACGCTGTCAACGAGTGCCTGCCAGCTTGCCTCGATTATATTTTCCGAGACACCGACTGTCCCCCAGATTGAGTTTTTGTCGCGAGATTCGATGATGACGCGTACCTTGGCGGCGGTGCCTTCTTTGGTGTTGACGATGCGGACTTTGTAGTCAATCAGGTGCATTTCCCGGATGGATGGGTAGAATCTTTCGAGGCATTTTCGCAGAGCGGCGTCGAGCGCGTTGACGGGGCCGTCGCCTTCACCGACTACGTGTTCTGTAACACCATCGACGGTAAGTTTTACGGTGGCTTCGGTAACGATGTCACCGGCGGCGCGTTTTTCGACAGTGGTGTTGTATTTAATGAGCTGGAAGGCTGGTTTGTAGGTGCCCCTAATTTTTTTGACGAGCAGGTCGAAGCTGGCATCAGCGGCCTCGAACTGGTAGCCTTCGTTTTCAAGCTCGCGGACCCGCTTTAGAATTTTGGCGGCGAGCATTCGGTCCTGCGTGAGGTTGGCTTTTTCGAGTTCCGCGAGGACATTGCTTTTGCCGCTAAGCTCTGAGATGAGGAAGCGACGTTCGTTGCCGACGAGTTCCGGGGTGATGTGCTCGTAAGTGTGTTTGTTTTTCCGCAGGGCGTCAACGTGCAGACCGGCCTTGTGGGCGAAAGCACTTTCACCGACATAGGGCATATTGGCAATTGGGGCGAGGTTGCAAATTTCGAAGACGTAGCGCGAGACTTCGGTGAGCGTTTTGATTTTTTCCGGTGTCAGGCAATCGAAATCCATTTTGAAATAAAGATTCGGGATGAGTGTGCAGAGATTGGCGTTGCCGCAACGTTCACCGAGCCCGTTGATGGTTCCCTGTACGTGGCGGGCACCAGCGCGGACAGCAGCGAGGGTATTGGCGGAGGCACAATCGCTATCGTTGTGCGTATGGATTCCGACGAGCTTCGAACCGAAGCGGTCGCAAACGGCTTTTGTTATGTCGTAAATGGTTTCGGGCAGTGAACCGCCGTTGGTATCGCAAAGTACGAGCGTATCGGCGCCGGCATTCGCCGCGGCGGCGAGCACCTTCATCGCGTATTCGGGATTTTTTTTGTAACCGTCGAAGAAATGCTCGGCATCGAAAAATATTTCTATGTCGTGCTGTTTGAGGTATCGCACGGAATCATCGCAGAGGACGAGATTTTCGTCGAGAGAGCAACCGAGGACTTCCGTAACGTGGAAGTCCCAGGTTTTTCCGACGATGCAGGCGGCGGGTGTTTTGCACCGGAGGATGGTATTCAGCGAAACGTCGTCGGACGGTTTTGTGTCTGTCCTTCTTGTGCTACCGAAAGCAACGAGGCGGGAGTTTTTCAGACCGAGTTTGGCGACTTCGGTGAAAAACTGCATTTCCTTGGGCGCGGAGGCGGCGTAGCCTCCTTCAATGTAATCGAGACCGAGTTCATCGAGGCATTTCGCGATGGCGAGCTTGTCTTCGAGGGAGAAGCTGATGCCTTCTGCCTGCATGCCGTCGCGCAACGTAGTATCGTAAAGTTTTACTTTTTCCTTTGCCATATCAAGACCACTTTAAAAATTACATTTTATAATGCCCCCCGGCCTTGTAAAGTATAATTTAAGGCAAAAAGGAAGTGAAAACAGGGGTCTGGAAAAATAAAACGTCAAATTTTTCAGCAAATTTGTTGCCATTTGGCGCACAGTTGGCTATAATTTTGGGTTTACATAAATGCTTATACGAGAAGGTAAATCAGGTGTAGTAAGTATGATGCTGACACAAATTCTGCAACCGAACTGCGTTAAGGTCCCGGTTGAAGGCACGGATAAAAAGGCGATAATAACAGAGCTCGTGAACCTTGTGGACGGGCAGACAACGGGCCTGATATTAGACAAAAAAACCGCATTAGACGCAGTACTTCAGCGTGAGGAGGCCCGGAGCACGGGAATCGGGTCGGGGATAGCGATACCGCACGGCAAATGCATGGCTGTGAAGGAACTGGTTATGGCGTTGGGTATAGCCGAAACGCCTATAGATTTCGGCAGTGTTGACGGTCAACCTGTAAAAATAATAATTTTGCTGCTTTCACCGTTGGACCAGACCGGCCCTCATATTCAGGCCCTTGCAAAGATAAGCAGGCTGATGTTAGACAACGGATTCAAAGAAAAGCTTGAGCGGGCAACCAGCGCAGAGGAAGTGTACAAGCTGATAAGCAAGAGCGAAGGGCATTAATCAAATAATCCGATTCAATTATCGGCTGGAGGAGATTTTTCAGTCGGCGTTTCCCACAGCACCAGTCCCATTTCCTGCGGTACAACAAGGTCCGGATTTTTGGGCATGACTCTAACGGCAATACCACAATGACCAGCTTCGCTGCAGGGCAGTGAGCCTGTGAACCAATGTTCGCTGTCCTGTCCGGCGGATTTATAGGCCATTGGGGTGACAGAACCTTTTCTGATTTCGCCCCATGCGTCGACTGGGCCGTGATAAAGTTCGACGGAAATATCACCGGGATTAATCCTACCGAGCTTTACGAGAGCGATTATATTCATTTCTGCGCCGACTTTAAGCTGAGGCTGCCGCAGGTTTAACTGTTCGCTGTCGTGGCCGTTGTTATTAATTTGTATCTGGACGTCCTTGATGGCAAGGTCGTGCCAGTCTCGTTTGATGGCGGATTTCCATGTAGCAAGGAGTTTTGCTTTTGCCATTGCTTCTGCATTCAAGTATTTGAAGCGTGCGGCAGCAGGGTTGTAAAATCTTCGGGTGTATTCGGCAATCATCCTGTGGGTGTTGAAATGTGACGCAATATATTTGATTGAATTTTTGATTCTTCTCAGCCAGGCATGTGGAATATCGTCGGCGGAGCGGGTGTAGAACAGTGGGATAATTTCGTTTTCGAGCAGGTTGTAAATGCCCTGTGACTCGACGAGGTCCTGATATGCGGGGTCGTCGTATATTTCACCCGAACCGATGGCCCAGCCCCCTTCTGGTTTGTAACCTTCGCACCACCAGCCGTCGAGAGTGCTGATATTCAGCGCGCCGTTGGCAGCGGCCTTCATACCGCTTGTCCCGCTGGCCTCCATTGGCCTTCGCGGGTTGTTAAGCCAGACGTCAACGCCCTGGACAAGGATTCGGACAAGATTGATATCATAATCCTCAAGGAAGATAAGGCGTCGTCTGACGTTGTTCTCGTTGGCGAAGTGTACAATCTGACGTATGATTTCCTTTCCCTGCGCATCCTTCGGGTGAGCCTTGCCGGCAAAGATAATCTGGATGGGTCTTTTGGAGTCGGTGAGCAGTTTAATAAGTCTTTGGGGGTCGTGGAGCAGGAGGTTGCCTCTCTTGTAACCGGCGAATCTTCGCGCAAAACCGATCGTGAGGGTCTCGATGTCGAGGGCCTCGTCAGCCTGATTTAATTCGGAATGGAAGGTGCCCCGTCTTTGCATCTGGAGCTTTATCTGATTTCTCGCAAATGCGATGAGCTTAGCCTTGCACTGCTGATGTGTTCGCCAGAATTCCTCGTCCGGGATTTGCTCGACGTTGTTCCAAACCGTTGAGTCGAAAGTTTCTTCGCTCCAGTTTGGTCCGAGATACCTGTGGTAAAGTGAACCGATTTCCTCCGAAAGCCAGCTTCTGATATGGACACCATTAGTAATGGAAATAATCGGCACTTCGGCGGCTGGCACACCTGGCCAGAGCATGCCCCACATTTCGCGAGATACCTGGCCGTGGAGTTTGCTGACGCCATTAATATAGGCGCTTAGTTTCATCGCGAGAATGGGCATCTTGAAGGTCTCGCTTTCATCATCCGCGAAAATTCTACCCATCGCGAGAAACTGCGTTCTGTTTATTCCAAGGTTCGGGAAATAGCCACCGAAATATTTATCCATCAGTTCGGCACGGAATTCGTCGAGTCCTGCCTTTACGAGTGTATGGATTGTAAAGACGTTTCCAGCTCGCGTGGCTTCGACAGCTTCCTCAAAGGTCATATTAGCGGAGCTTCGCAACTGCCGGATGCGTTCGAGCGAGAGAAAAGCGGCGTGGCCTTCGTTCATATGGCAAACGGTGGGATTGATATTCATAGCAGCCATCGCTTTCATTCCACCGATACCGAGCATAATTTCCTGCCTGATTCTCAATTCAACGTCACCACCATAAAGATTGGCGGTAATCATTCTGTCGGCGGGTGAATTGGCGGAAATATTCGTATCGAGCAGGAATAATTTTACTCTTCCGATAGCAACGGCCCAAATTTGGGCATGGACGGTCCTGCCCGGATATTCGACATCGACAAGCAGCGGTCTGCCGCTATCTTTGCGGACGACTTCCATGGGCATGGAATAAAAATCATTTTCGGCATATTGTTCCTGCTGCCAGCCATCGATGTTCAAATATTGCCTGAAATATCCTTTCTGATAGAGCAGGCCGATAGCAACAATAGGGATACCGAGGTCTGAAGCGCTTTTGAGGTGGTCGCCTGCCAAACCACCGAGGCCCCCGGCATATATAGGGAGGCATTCGTGGACGCCGTACTCGGCGCTGAAATAAGCGATAAGCGGTTCGGTGGCCTTTGCGCAAACCTTCTCAAACCAGGCGGGTCTTTCGAGATAGCTCCTGAGTTTGTCAGCACTTCGCTGGAGCTCGCACAGGAAGGCCTTGTTTTCAGCCAATTCTTCAAGGCATCTTTGTGAAACACTGCTGAGAAGCTTTACGGGATTATGTTCGCAGGCTGTCCAGAGATTATTGTCGATTCGTCTGAACAAGTTGACAAATTCAGGGTTCCAAGTCCAAAACATGTTTCTGGCGATGGTTTCGAGGTCTTTAAGTGCCTCCGGCAAAGCGGGCAAGACCATAAAATCACGTACTTTGGGCATTTTCACCTCTCTGTAACATCTTTATTTACAAATACTTAAACATCTTCACAGGGACTTACACTGTTATTCCAACGACATTATTATTTAATCGGCCAATCAACACAGAAGCTTAATAGTTAAAAGTGATGAAAAACACGGGTTTGACAGAGTTTTTTTAGTCCCATATTATGCTGTAATTTTCAAATTGGTTGAAGTTAAGCTAAACGTCTGGTTTGAGATGATTTTAGCTGCAGCTAAACTTTCGGGGTAAGGGATTATCAATTCATTATTTTCGCAATGAAATACTACTTATTCGTTCGCGGATTGACATCACAGGCAGTTTTCGCGGAATAAACGAAGTAGAGGCATCCGGAATCGGCAGCAGCGAAAGCCCGCACGTTGTGGGTCTGGGGATGAGTTCTCTTGGCACAATCAGTCCCCCAGCAAATTTTCAATCACGCATAAACAGCCTTATCTCCGGCGGCGGGGACACGGGTTATACGTATAATATGTTACATACAGCAACTAAGACGGTGGCCGCTATTAAGACGATATTTCAGAGCGGCCATTTCTATTTCTGCTATTCGACGGTTAAATGGGGCTTCGGCGAAAACATACAATTTATCGGTCAAAACGGTACTGTGCTAAAAGCTGTCAGCGGTAATATCAGCAGCTATACTTCTGACGGCACCGAAGGATACATCCGTACAAAAATCACCAAATCAGCAGGCGATACAACCTGGACCTAGCCAGTGTTTGTTACACCTCAATAGCCTGCCACTGCCTTATTTGTCCCATTTTACCTATTTTACCTATCTTGCTTTTTCCAATTATAGTGCCATACGTCTGGCACAGTAAAAATAAAACTTGTTAAAAATTTTTTTTTACTTGCCTTACTTATCGTCCGATGTAGAATTCGCAGTATCAGGAGAAAGTTCATCGCGTTATCATAAGCTTTATTTTCGTACAGTCGGCTTCATAATCCTGAACGAGGCAGGTCTCGTCGGGAAGATATTATTTTGTGGAGGACGGCCTATGGAATAAACAAATAATTTTTGTCGTACTGTGTTCTAATTATTTTTTTGAAAATTGCCCAGCTTTTTCAAAAGGAGGCATGGGAAAATCAAACAATTTATTTTCTGTAACACAAGCAATAGTTTTTAGTAAAAGTTTTACGAAAAAGGAGAAAAGAAAAATGAATAAGCTACAAAAACTATGTCTGTGCTGTATCGCATTGGCCATTTTAGGGATGGTAACAACAGCACATGCCTATGAAGGTTATGAGCCTCAGGCGACCGGCGGTGCAGGCGGCACAACCGTTCATGTCACCAACCTGAATGATTCCGGCTCCGGAAGTTTCCGGTCCGCGATTGGCGCCCTTACCGGCAGCCCGACCATCATTGTGTTCGATGTCAGCGGAGTTATTTGCGTAAGCGGCGAAATCAGGATGTCAAAGGGCAACGTTACCATTGACGGTTCAACGGCCCCAACTCCCGGCATTACGCTGGCGAACGCCGGCGGTACCCAGTTTGGAATCGACATTGACGGTGACGCCAACGTGATTATCAAACACATGAGGTTCCGCAATGCCGGCCTCGAAGACCTTCAGATATGGGAAGGCGGAAAAATCACCATCGACCACTGCTCGTTCTCAGGTTCGGGCGATGGTGCGCTGGATGTTAACACGGCAAATCACCTGATTATAAGCAGGTGTATATTCGCCAACTGTATAGAAGTCCACAAAGCCCATGGCACGTATGTCTCCGCGCATCACAACCTGTATGCGTGGAACAACCGCAGGCAGCCGAGAGTCTATGGAGCAGGTCCGTATTGGGATTTCCGCAATAACATTATGGAGTTCTGGACCAACTCAGGTACGAACATCCTGGTGTCCGACGCTGTCAATATTATTAACAACTGGTACGGCGACCCGTCACCAGAGGCTGGCTGTAATACCGGCTTTTGGAGCATCAACGATGCCACCAATGTCTATACCAACGGAAACTATTCATTATGCGGTCAGAATATCGATGCGATGGGTAATCGCGGTACCCCCAATCTTGAACCGACCGTGACAACTACAGACGCCCAAACGGCGTATAATAGTATTTTGGCAGATTGCGGCGCTCAGCCGAACGATGCCATCGACCAGTACTACATCGCCGGCGGCGGGACAAATCCGCCTTCGGTGGCTTCATGCGGCGCACCGCCGCCACCACCGCCACCAGTAACACCGGATATATCCCTATGGTTAAAGGGTGATATTCACTATCATACCACCAACAGCGACGGCAGCGAGACAGTTGCGACAATGGTCACCGGCTATCGTGATACCGGTTTGCACAAATTCTCATGCATAACCGACCATGATTATATCAGCGATGCCAGTGCATACAGCACGTCGACGTTCGTCGGTGTAAACGGTGTTGAAGCATCCACCGCACCACATTGCGTCGGCTTCGGTGTCAGCGGCTCAGGCAGTGTCAATTACGGCAGCACGCTTCAGGCGGAAATTGACAGCATAAGAACCGCGGGCGGCGTGCCAATGGTGGCGCATGTATATTGGTCAGAAGATTATGCCGGTTATGATATGGATACCCTGCTGGCAAATATGACCAACTGCAACCTCATGTCAGTATTTAACTGGTATTGCCAGGACATCTGGGGTAACGGCAATTCTGAAGCCTACTGGGATACGCTGCTTACGGACGACAAGGTCATCTACGGCTACGCGGAAGATGATACCCATGGATTGGGCAGACAAGGGTTTACCTGGAACAGAGTTGGACTCGCAACGGCAGACCTTTCGCTCGCCAATCTCAAGACCGTACTTTCGAATGGCACTTTCTATTTTGGTTACAGCGCAACAAAGTGGGGCAACGGTATTACCGTCTCCAGTTACACAGTTACAGGCATCGACGCCGGTGATACTATAAGCATTACCACCAACGGCGCAACGAACATCAAGTTCATCGGCGCAGGCGGCGCCGTGCTGCAAAGCACAGATGCAGCTTCGGCGACTTACACCATTGCTGGCACCGAGCCATACGTCCGTGTTAAGGCAACGAATACCGGCGGCGACATTACATGGATGCAGCCGGTATTTGTCGGCGGCGGCGGTGGCGGCGGTCCGGGTCAGGCGACCAATCCAAGCCCGGCCAACGGAGCAACCGGAGTCAGCACAACCGCTACGCTAAGCTGGACGGCAGGCGCAGGTGCGACATCACGCGACGTTTACTTCGGCACGGCTTCTCCGGGTACATTCAAGGGTAACCAGACTGCTACGACGTATAATCCGGGCACGCTGGCAAGCGGTACGACCTACTACTGGCGCATCGATGAAAAGAATGACGGCGGCACAACCACCGGTGTTGTCTGGCACTTTACGACCCAAAGCGGCGGCACAACAACCTTCTACAGCCCTGACGCTAAAGACGGCACCGTGATCGAGAGCAGTGAAACATCCGGTGTAGGCGGTACTTACAAATCAACCTATTCCTACGTAGGCGACGCAGCGAGCGACAAACAGCAAATCGTAGTTCTTCACTTTGACACCTCCGCTATCCCGGATGGTGCGACGATTACATCAGCTACACTTTCCATCGGGCGTTTAGGCAAAGGTGGAGACCCGACCAATCCCAGTCTCGGCTCTATCACCGTTGATATCAAGAACGGTTATTACGGCACCAGCGACGCACTAAAAGCCGAAGACTTCCAGTCAGCATCAAGCGCAACAAACGTAACGACACTACCGTATCCTACAGCTAATGGCCAATGGGTTGAGGGCGCACTTAATTCAAGCGGGCGGTCCAACATCAACAAGACCGGCGTAACGCAGTTTAAGATTCGCTGGACGCTCGATGACAACGATGACGGCGCAGCCGATTATCTAAACATCTATGATAGCGGTGGTCCGCCGCAATTGGAAGTAACGTGGCAGTAAACCGTTGTTGTCAGTTTTAAAAGGCCCTTTCATCTGAAAGGGCCTTTTTTGTCATAAGATGGCTTTATCGCTTTATGGTTTTCGTAACAAATCCGCCTGTTTTACCATTTTACCCATCTTGCCTATCTTGACTCTTGCAATCAAAGTGACATACATATGTCACAGTAAAAATAAAACTTATCAAAAATCTTTTTTTTACTTGCTTTACTTATCGCCCGATGTAGAATTTACAACATCAGGAAAAAGTTCATCACGTTATCATAAGCCTTATTTATACGTTGTTGTCTTAGCAGCCCTGAACGGACAAGGTACCGTCGGGAGAAAACTATTGTTTTCCGGAGGCGCGTCTATGGAGGAATAAAGCCACTCTTTGCGTACCCTGTTTAATTTCGGCGCATGTCTTCAAAAAAAATCCGCAATTTTTCCAAAGGAGGTGCACGACAGCAAAGTTATTTACGTTTGCAAAACAAGTAATAGTTTTCAGAGTGATTTTGTGGGGGAAAAGGAGAAAAGGTAAATGAAAGTATTTAGAAACTTAGCAATATTATCGATATTGCTGGCATTTGTTTTTTCCGGCGTGGTATTGGCCAAGCCGGTAAATAAAACGGATGCCGAAAAAATGGTAAAGGGGTGGCTCAAAACAGACCCCAAACCGCTTAATGCGAAATTAGGCGGACAAGTAGCGGAGATAGAAGTTTACAACGGTGAAGATGGCGGCCCCGCTTATTACATTGTTTATTTGAATCCATCGGGTTTCGTAATTGTTCCCGCCGACGACCTTGTTGAGCCTGTAGTAGGCTTTGTCAGCGGCGAAGCACTTTATGACCCGTCACCCGAAAATCCTCTCGGCGCTTTGGTAAGCCGGGATTTGCCGGGACGAGTTGCCGCTGCGAAAAACGGCAAAGCAGCAGCGGGCGATGCAATAAAATCGCAGAACAAGTGGAACAAGCTTAAAAAGGATGACCTCATTGCGCCAATGGGCATAGGAAGTATTTCCGATGTCAGGGTAGCACCGCTTGTGCAAACCAAGTGGGGCCAGGATTATGTCTGCAATGGTACGCTGACCTGCTATAACTATTACACGCCCAGTAACTATTATTGCGGCTGTACGGCAACGGCGATGGCACAAATTGTGCGTTATATGCAGTATCCAACGGCGGGCATAGGCGTGCATCAGTATGGAAGTTATTCTACCCGCGGCGGCGACGGCAGCGGCGGCCCTTATAACTACAGCCTGATGATTTACCAGCCCGATTGCAGCGTTACGGAAGCACAGCGTCAGCAAATCGGAGCGCTTTGCTATGACGTAGGCGTCGCGGCGTATATGGATTACGGCTCAGGCGGTTCGATGGCTTACATTCATGCTGCGAGAGCCGCTTTTGTTGACACCTTCATGTACAGCAACGCGATTATGGGCGGCGACGAGAATAACAACATAGGCGCCGGCCTGAACGGAATGGTAAACCCCAATTTGGATGCGGGTGTACCTGTTGAATTTGGAATTTACGGACCGGGGCATGCGGTTGTTTGCGATGGGTATGGTTATCAAAGCTCGACGCTTTATCACCATGTCAATCTGGGATGGGACGGCGACCAGGATGCGTGGTACAACCTGCCGAGTATCAATACCGATTATTACAATTTTACCTCTGTTTTCGCGTGTATTTACAATTTATACACCTCGGGCAGCGGTGAAATTATCAGCGGACGGGTCACTTATAGCACAGGTGCGGCGTTCGCAGGAGCGACGGTGACAGCAACGGGTACCGGCGGACCCTACAGCACCACGACAAATTACAATGGTATATACTCCTTTGCAAAGGTCAGCTCCGCTTCGACCTATTCGGTAAGTGTCAGTGCCACGGGCTGTACGTTCACCCCAAGCAGCCAGAACGCAGTAACAGGCACTTCCGTCACTAATGGGCTTACGTCAGGAAACGTATGGGGCGTTAATTTCAGTACGACATGCTCACCACCGGCACCACCACCTGCTCCGGCTGAGATTAGTTATCCAGCCAGCAGCAGCAGCGGGCAATACACTGTAAGCTGGCCGGCATCGAGCGGCGCGGCCTGGTATCAGCTCGAACGGTCGAGTAACGGCGGTGGAAGCTGGTCGCAGGTTTATTCCGGTGTAAATCTTTCTTATCCGGAAAATATCGGCAACGGCAGCTACCGTTATCGCGTAGCGGCCTCGAACGCCGGCGGTTCCAGCAGTTGGACGACAGGAACATGGGACTGCGTAGTTTATATACCACCGGCGATATCCGCTTGGCTTAAAGGCAGTATCCACTATCACACGACTAACAGCGACGGCAGCGAGACGGTCGAGACGATGGTCACCGGATATCGTGATACCGGTTTGCATAGTTTCTCTTGTATAAGCGACCATGATTACATCAGCGATGCCAGCGCGTACAGCACCTCGACGTTTGTCGGAGTAAACGGCGTTGAAGCATCCACCGCACCACATTGCGTCGGCTTCGGTGTCAGCGGGTCGGGGGCCGTTAATTACGGCAGCACGCTCCAGGCGGAAATCGACAGCATCAGAACCGCAGGCGGTGTGCCGATGGTTGCACACGTTCGCTGGTCTCATGATTATGCCGGCTACGATATGGCTACTTTGCTGGCCAATATGACCAACTGCAACATCATGTCGGTGTTTAACTGGTACTGCGAAGACCTGTGGGGTTACGGCAACTCCGAAAGCTACTGGGACACGCTGCTAACAGCAGGCAAGGTCATCTATGGCCACGCGGAAGATGATACCCACGGATTAGGCAGACAAGGCTACACATGGGACAGGGTTGGACTTGCATCAGCCGACCTTTCACTTGCCAACCTTAAGACGGCGCTGCAGAACGGTACATTCTATTTCGGCTACAGCGTAACAAAATGGGGAGACGGCATAACCGTTTCGAGTTATACAGTTTCCGGGACTGGTCCCGGCGACACCATAAGCATTGCCACCAATGGCGCAACTACCATCCAGTTCATTGGGTCAGGCGGCAGTGTAAAGCAAACCACCAGTGCCAGCTCAGCGACATACACCATTGACGGCACCGAGGTATACGTCCGCATTAAGGCCACAAATGCCGGCGGCGATATTACATGGCTGCAGCCGGTATCTGTTGGAGCTGCCGGCGGCGCTCCTCCGACACCAGCGTCGATTGATTATCCGTCCAGCAGCACGAGCGGCGTGTATGCGGTAAGCTGGGCAGAATCGAGTGGTGCAACTGCGTATCAATTAGAGCGGTCAAGCAACGGCGGAGGCAGTTGGAGCCAGGTTTACGATGGTGCAAACACTTCTTATTCGGAAAACATCGGCAACGGCAGCTATCGCTACCGTGTCAAGGCATCAAATGCCAATGGTTCGAGCCTCTGGAGGACAGGCACCACTGACTGCGTAGTTTCAATCGCCCCGATAGAAGGCTATGAGCCTATGGCGACCGGCGGCGCAGGCGGCACAGTAGTTCATGTTACCAACCTCGCTGACTCCGGCGCCGGAAGTTTCAGGGCCGCAATTACAGGCCTTACCGGCAGCCCAACCATCATTGTGTTCGATGTTGGCGGAGTTATCTGCGTAAGCAGTGAAATCAGGATAACAAAGGCCAACGTTACTATTGACGGGGCAACAGCTCCGGCTCCCGGCATTACGCTGGCGAACGGCGGCACCAACTTTGGAATCGACGTTGACAATGACGCCAACGTCATTATCAGACACATAAGATCCCGCAATGCCGGCGCAGAAAACCTTCAGATATGGGAAGGCGGAAAAATCACTATCGACCATTGCTCGTTTTCAAATTCAGGCGATGGTGCGCTGGATATTAACACAGCAAATCACCTGATTATAAGCAGGTGTATATTCGGCGGCAACGTAGAAGTCCACAAGGCCCACGGCACGTATGTCTCCGCACATCACAATCTCTATGGGTGGAACAACCGCAGGCAGCCGAGAATCTTTGGAGCAGGTCCGTATTGGGACTTCCGCAACAACGTTGTGGAGTACTGGACCAACTCAGGTACGAACGTCCTGGTGTCCGACGCTGTCAACATCGTTAACAACTGGTACGGCGACCCGTCACCAATGGCGACCTGCAACTCCGGCTTTTGGAGTATAAACGACGCCACCAATGTCTATACCGGCGGCAACTATTCACACTGCGGTCAGGATATCGATGCGATGGGTAATAGAGGCACACCCAATCTGGAACCTCCCGTTACCACGCTTGCGGCTGCTGACGTACCTGCCAACGTTCTGGCAGATTGCGGCGCTCAGCCGAACGATGCCATCGACCAGTATTACATCGCCGGCGGCGGCACAAGTCCGCCTGCGGTTGGTGGATGCGGCGGCGGCGGCGCCAGCCCGATACTCGAATGGATAGCTCCCAATGGCACAGCCTCGCCGTGGGAAACAGCAGCCAACTGGATTGACCTTGAATCCTTTGCTAACCGTGTGCCTACCACTACCGATATCGCCAGACTTTACAATGCCCTCGAGGGTTACAATTTTACCAACTCCAATGTAACAGTCAGCAGCACTACTGCGATATGCCAGAAGCTGCAAATGAGGTATCTGATAACGAAGCTGACAATACTAACCGGCGGCAAACTTACAACCACCGGTTCAGTGGAAATGTATCTGGGCACCTCAGGTCAGCTTGATATTCAGTCGGGAGCAACGATGGACGCATGCACAAAGGCCAATACTACCACCGCAACGTTCAAGCTGGCAAATGATGGAGCTACCACCTGTCCCGACACCGTCAATATCTACGGCACGCTGAATATTGTCAGCCTGACCCCGGCAAACGGTACATCTGATTTGCAGATTTGCAATGTATCCGGCGGTACAGGCACGGGAACTATAAACATTTACAGCACGGGCGTATTGAACACAGAGGCATATACGATAGGTTCCTATGGCACCGGGCGCATCTATCTTAGCGCCGGCGGCACGATGAAGGTGACAGGCGATGTAAGAACCCAAGTCAATGCCGATAAGACGGCAGGGAAGATAGCAGGTGCAGGCGGAGCAACTTTGACCGTCACCTATAACAGCGGTGAGAACAAGACGTATGTCGTTGCTTCAGGCGGCGGCGGTTCACCGCCACCAGTACCGGCATCGATTACTTATCCAACCAGCAGCGGTACGGGTCAGTACACCGTTAGCTGGGCTTCATCGACCGGCGCGACTTCGTATCAACTCGAACGGTCGAGCAACGGCGGAGGCAGCTGGGGACAGGTTTATTCCGGCGCGAATCTTTCTTACGCGGAAAACGTCACCAACGGCAGCTACCGTTACCAGGTAAAAGCGACAAATACTTACGGTTCGAGCGGCTACCGCACGGGCACCTATGACTGCGTGGTCTTCATTTCACAGTGGAGCGAAACTGCCGACTATTACGTTGACTATGCCACAGGTCTTGACACCAACCCCGGAACTTCGTCACAGCCATATAAGACAATCAGCAAGGCTATCACCGTAGCAACAGCAGGCAAGAAGGTCCTTGTATGGGGCGGCCAGACATATACCGGCGCTTTGACTTTGAGCAAGAGCGGTACATCGGCCAGCCCGATTACCTTCAAACGCGACCCCGCATCAGGTACTGCGACGATAAACGGCAACGGCTCAACCAGCGGCGCACTTTACAGTACCAGTGCATCCTACAATGTATTTGACGGCTTTAAGCTTACAAATGCCAGGTATGGGTTCTACCAAAATGGCGCAGCACAGGGCCTGGTAGTCAAGAACTGCCGCATCACGGCTAACACGCAGCATGGCGTGTATATCCGCAGCGGTGACAACCATCTGCTGTTTAATGATGCTATTTACGCCAACGGCAGCGCGTATTCCGGTGTGTATGTGTACAGCAGCGCACTGAATAACGATGTAATCCAGTGCTCGATTTACCAGCACAAGTACGGCATACATTACAACTCGAGCTGCACCGGCGGCGATGTGAAGGACTGCATCCTCACGAATCACACAACTAATGGTATACGCTGCGCTACTTCCAGCACGGCGACAATTACCTACACTGATAACTGGAACAACTATGTCCTTTACTACGGCTGCGCGGCGGGAACAGGCTGCATAAGCGCCAACCCGCTGTGGGTCAGTCCTACTACAGGTGATTTCCACCTGCAGGCAGGCAGCCCATGCGACAACACCGGCTCCGACGGCGGAGATATGGGTTATCGCTACAGCACTTCAGCACTGTAAAAAGGCAGAAATGTCTTTAAACGAAAAGGCCTTTTCAGTTGAAAGGGCCTTTTTATTCTTGTTTAGTAAGAACGATAGGAAAGGATAAGGAAAAAAACAATGTTCAAAAAACTAACACTATTAGTTATGGTCCTGGCGCTGGCGGGAATCGCCTGCGCATCGCAGAATGAAGTACCTGTGGTAAATGCGGGGCCCGAACTGCGAGTCACGCTTGGCGTCGCGATAACGCTGAACGCCACAGTGACCGACGACGGTTTGCCGAATCCCCCTGCGGCGGTAACAACAACGTGGACGAAACAGAGCGGGCCGGGGACGGTAACATTCGGCAACCCAAGTTCGGTGGATACGACCGCGAACTTTTCAGCGGCTGGGACTTACATATTGCGACTAACTGCAAACGATAGTGCGCTTTCAAGCTATGATGAAATAACGGTGACGGTCCAGACCGGAAATATCTATTATGTCGCGACCAACGGAAATAACGGCAACCCCGGAACCATTGGTTCTCCGTGGCGGGACATTCAGTATGCCGTAGATAACGCTAACGTTACGGCAGGCTGTACGGTCTTCGTCAGAGGCGGGGTCTATAATGAACAGGTAGCTTTTAACAAGTCGGGTTCCGACGCAGGCGGGTACATCATTTTGAGAAATTATGCTGCCGAAGCTGCGATTCTCGATGGCGAGGGCACCAACAAAATCGGCATACCGGCTTTAATAACAATCAGCAACCAGCACCATATTTTTGTATGCGGTCTTGAACTGCGAAATCTTGTTGTCACCGGTAAAAACGACACACCGGCAGGAATCTATGTCTGGGACGCATCGTATAATATTGCCCTGTGCGGCAATAACATACATAATATCGAGAACGGGGCACTAAGCGGCAACGCACACGGAATCGCGTTTTACGGCAGAACAAGCACCGCGATGACCAATATCCTCGTCGAAGATAACATCATCAGCAACTGTGTACTCGGGACAAGCGAGTCACTGGTCCTTAACAGCAACATCGACGGCTTTGTCGTCAAAGACAATATCGTCCACGACAACGACAACATCGGGATAGATTTCATCGGTTTCGAAGGATACGGAAGTCCCGACCAGGCGAGAAACGGCTCGTGCATACGCAACACGGTTTATAACATCAATTTTGCCAACAATACCAATTACCAGGGAATCAAGAACGCGGACGGTATTTATGTCGATGGCGGCACAAATATTATTATCGAAAGAAACACCGTTCATAACTGCAATTTAGGTATCGAAGTCGCCAGCGAGCACAGCGGGCATACCACCAATTACATCACGGTAAGAAGCAACACGATTTACAATAGTGACGTTGCCGGCCTGCTTTTTGGCGGCTATGATTCCTCCGTCGGTGCGGCTGCAAACTGCAACTTTATAAATAACACGCTTTACAACAACAATCTCGACAACGAAGGCTGGGGCGGCGAAATTGTTATGCAGTGGTACTGCACCAATAATGTCGTCAAGAACAACACAGTTTACGCTGCGGCGGGACGGCGGCTCATCAACAATGAAAATACGAGCGGCTCGAACAACGTATATGATTACAATCTCTATTATGGCTCAGGATGCACGTGGATGTGGCGCAATGTGCTTTATTCGACATTTAGCGATTACAAGACCGGGTCTGGTCAGGACAGCCATTCGCTAAATACGGACCCACTGTTCGCCGATGCGGCGAATCTTGATTTGCACATACAGAGTAGTTCACCTTGTGTTGACGCGGGCGACCCGAGTCTGGATTACACGGGACTGAAAGATATTGATGGCCAAGCGAGAAAAATGGACAACAATGCGGACATTGGCTCAGATGAGAAACTTGGTACACCTATCAACCAGCCGCCGGCTGTCAATGCCGGTTCAGACCAACAGATTGCCCTGCCTGCGGTTGTCAACCTTGACGGTACGGTTACGGATGATGGGCTGCCAAATCCACCGGGCGCAGTAACGGTAACGTGGACAAAACAGAGCGGGCCTGGCACGGTCACGTTCGGCAATATCCATGCGGTTGACACAACAGCGAGCTTCTCGACGACGGGCGTGTATGTATTGCGCTTGACAGCAGATGACAGTGCGCTTCAGTCGTATGACGAAGTAACCATAACTGTCAACCCACCAAGCTCTACAATCTTCTACAGCGCCGACGCTAAAGACGGATATGTCATCGAGACTACCGAAACTTCCGGGGTCGGTGGTACTTACAAAACGACCACTACGTACATAGGCGATAGTTCCAGCAGGCAGCAGTATATCGGATTTCTTCACTTTGATACATCGAGCATCCCCGATGGCGCAACGATTACCGGAGCGACAATTTCCATCAGGCGTTTAGGTAAAGGTGGAGACCCGACCAGTCTCGGCACTATCACGGTCGATATCAAGAACGGTTACTACGGCACCAGCGACGCACTAAGAGGCGAAGACTTTGCGGCAGCATCCAGCGCAACCAACGTGGCGACAATACCGTATCCTACTTCTAATGGGCAATGGGTATCGGGCGACCTTAATTCAAGCGGACGGTCTAATATTAATAAGACCGGCGTAACGCAGTTTAAGGTTCGTTTCACCACCGATGACGACAATGACAGTACAGCAGATTATCTCAACATCTATGATAGCGGTGCCCCCCCGAAGTTGGAGGTAACGTGGCAGTAAGCCAATAGCTTATTAAGTTTAAATCGCAAAGGCCCTTTCGATTGAAAGGGCCTTTTTGTTGAAGCCAAAACGCAATTCTCAGCATGAAGTGAGAAAATTTGTCGTTTCCAACAAAAAAAGTGAAAATTATATTGACATTCAAATTTTTAATGGTTTATATTGTCTACGCTTGATACATTTGATTTATTCAGCAAGGCCGGTTTTCTCCATACCATCAGACATCAAGCCTTTGCTGAAACAGTCAGCGGTTAGTTCTTTGTCACGTTAATATATCGCTTTTTCTTATATAAATATCAGCAAAACAGTTTCGTGACATTTTTTGAAAGGGACCGGAGCGAGAAAAATCAAGACATCCGAGCAGGTGGCGGAGAAGTCAACCGAAATCTGTGCCGCATGAGCTGGTAACTTGTCTGGCCCAAGAAATATATCGCAGCCATGGATGGCCAAGACAGACGGTGAGGAAATGCCTATAAAAAATAATGTGGGCAGTAAGGCAACACCAGCAATAATAGGGGGGCATTTTCCACGGACTTCGAATGACAAGCCGACGGTTTGTTTCAATCAAGAATCTTTGCTTTAATTTGCCGGCGCCATCGACTTTGACGTTTTGTTAAATATATATCGTATTCAAATCTAAAAACTTCAAGATGAAATGAAAAACAAAATTATCAAGTGAAATTGTTTCGAAAAAGATTTGGAAAAAGGAGAACGAAAATGAAGAAGTTAGTATTAGTAACGGTACTTTGCCTTGCAGTAACAGCCGGGGCTTATGAAGGCTATTCGCCTCTTGCGACCGGCGGAGCAGGCGGTACAACCGTTCATGTTACCAACACGGCTGACTCTGGTTCAGGCAGCCTTAGAGCCGCAGTTGCAGGTCTTAGCGGCAGCCCCACCATCATTGTGTTTGATGTCGCTGGAGTCATCTGCGTCGGCAGTGAAATCAGGATATCCAAAGCCAACGTTACCATTGACGGTTCAACGGCTCCGGGTGACGGCATAACGCTGGCGGGCGCCCCCGGTACCATGTTCGGAATCGACGTAGATGGTGACGCCAACGTCATTATCAGCCACGTGCGGTTCCGCAATGCCGGCCTGGAAGACCTGCAGATATGGGAAGGCGGCAAAATCATCATCGACCACTGTTCGATGACAGGCTGTGGCGACGGCGCACTGGATATTAACACGGGAAACCACGTAGTTGTAAGCAGGTGCTTGTTCGGCGGCTGCACAGAGGTACACAAAGCCCACGGCACGTACATCTCCGCGCATCACAATCTTTATACGTGGAACAACCGCAGGCAGCCGAGAATCTTCGGAGGCGGTCCGTATTGGGACTTCCGCAACAACGTTGTCGAATTCTGGACCAACACAGGTACGAACTGCCTGGTGTCCGATGCTATCAATATTAAAAACAACTGGTACGGCGACCCCGGAGCAGGCGCATCATGCAACGCAGGCTTTTGGAGCATTAACGACTGCACGAATGTCTATACCAACGGAAACTATTCGAATTGCGGCCAGAATATCGACGCGTTCGGCAATAAAGGTTCACCTAACACAGAGCCGAGCGTAACGACTACTTCTGCTGCGGTAGCCTATAGCAGCGTTCTTGCAGATGTTGGCGCTCAGCCGACAGATGCGATTGACCAGTACTACATCGATGGCGGCGGCCTGAATCCACCTGCGGTTGGTTCATGCGGCGGCGGCAGCAGCGGCGGCGGCGGTGGCGGTGAAGCAACCTTCACAAGCCCTGACGGTACAGACGGCTATGTCATTGAAAGTACCGAAACATCCGGTGTTGGTGGTACTTACAAAACGACCGCAACATACATAGGCGACAGCGCGAGCAGGCAACAATACAGGGCAATTCTGTCTTTTGACACATCGAGCATTCCGGATGGCGCAACGATTACATCGGCGACACTAACCATGAGGCGTTTAGGTAAAGGTGGAGACGCCGGGGTCAATCTCGGCACCATCACAGTTGATATAAAGAACGGTTATTTCGGCGCCCAAAGCGGAGTAAGAGCTGACGACTTCGCGGCAGCCGCGAGCGCAAGCGGCGTGGCTACAATGCCATATCCGGCAGCCAATGGGGACTACTCGGAGGCCGCTCTTAATTCAAGCGGTCGCTCCAATGTTAACAAAACCGGACTGACGCAGTTTAAGATTCGGTTCACAACCGATGATGACAATGACAGCACTGCTGATTATCTAAACATCTATGATACCGGCAGCCCGCCGACATTGGCAGTAATCTGGTCAGACTAAGGCTCAAAGCAGCTTATAGTTAAAACGCAAAGGCCCTTTCATTACGAAAGGGCCTTTTTTAAGTTTTAAATTTCGGAAAAAGGAGAAAAAATGATACAGAAGAAAATGATAGCCGTTTTGCTTATGGCAGGTATTTGCCTTTGCAATTCGGCATTTGGCGAAATACTTTACACTGTCAGCAACCTCAATTCCAGCGGAACCGGCAGTTTCGCGGCTGCTATATCATCATCCAACTCGGATGGACAGGGCAGCCGCATAGAATTTTCCGTCGGCGGCACGATTCATCCAAGCGCGAGATATAACCTGACAGCAGGCAATTGCACGATTTGCGCGACAGATGCGCCTTCGCCCGGCATTACGATAGATTGTGACAATGCCAGGTCTGCTTTCAATGTAACCAGTGGTGGAAACAGGTTCTGCAACCTAAAGATTATTAACACAATTACCAATTCCGACGGAATAACGCTGCAGGGCGCCAACAACGTTGTTGAAAGATGCACATTTGATTATTGCCGCGACGAAGCCGTAGGAATAACAGGGGCCAGCGCGCGCGGCAACGTGGTCGCGTTTTGCAGAATCGAACACTGCGGTTCACAACCGGGAGACGGCACGAATTACGCGAACGGCCGAGGAATTCTTGTTACTGTGAATTCCTCAGCAACCATTGTGGGTAGTTACGTCTATTACTGCTGCCGCGGTATAACGGTAAACGGCAATTTTGGAGACATCCGTAATTGCAGGGTAGACAACAGTCTTTCACCAGCTTCCGGTCACGGTGTGACAATAACCGGTTCCAGCGTTCAGGGCAATATGATTAATTGTTCAGCGAATAATAATGCCTTGTGCGGTTTCAGGCCCAAAAGCGGATGCACCTTTTATCGCAGCGGTTTATCCGGCAGCGGCAATGCTAACGGTCTGATATCCATTGATGCGGATTGCACTGAAGCAGGCAGCCCGATAACAGTTGGCGATACACCATTTCCGTCATGGCTTTCAGGCGCGAGTACACCGACCCAGGCAAGTGACGTCGGTATGGGGACAGGCGACTGCCAGTGTTACGCAGGAGGCGGTCAGACAAAAGCCACCAATCCAAACCCAGCAAATGGTTCCACAAGTGTTTCTTTAACCGCGGATTTAAGCTGGACGGCAGGTGAAGGAGCCACTTCGCATGATGTTTATTTCGGAACAAGTTCTTCATCACCAACCTTCAGAGGCAATCAGGCTGGTACTACTTATGACACAGGCACAATGGCAAATGGTACGACTTACTACTGGCGCATAGATGAAGTAGGCGAGCAGACGATTACAGGTGATTTATGGCATTTCACAACGATAGCAGGCCAGACAAAAGCAATCAATCCGTCACCTTCGAATGGTGCGACAAGCGTTTCCGCAACTGTCGATTTGAGCTGGACGGCTGGTACCGGAGCAACCTCTCATGATGTGTATTTCGGAACAAATTCCGCATCACTGACTTACCAAGGCAATCAGTCAGGTACTACTTACGACCCGGGCGCATTGGCTAACAGCACGACTTACTACTGGCGTATAGACGAGGTCGGCGCTCAAACAATTACCGGCGACGTGTGGAATTTCACAACAATTGAAGCTGGTGTGCCGCCTGCGGATTATTATGTAAATGGCGCCACAGGCAGTGACACCAACCCCGGCACATCACCATCACAGCCATGGGCGACCATTGAGAAGGCGGTCGCCTCTATGACAGCGGGCAAGACCGTTCTGGTTTACCCCGGTACCTACGCGGAAGATGTGCTGCATAACAGCAATCACGGTACCAGCGGCAGCCCGATTACCTACCGTGCGTACTATGAAAGCGGCGCGGTAATTATAAACGCGACCGGCAAGACTTTCGGCTTCAAGAGTACCAAGGCTTATGTGACTTTTGACGGCTTTGAGGTCTATGGTGCCAATGCCAATGGTGTGCTGATTGGAGTTGATGCGGCGGATTATAACATCGTCCGCAACTGCAGGCTTCGCAACAACGGAGCTGATGGTGTCAAGATTGATGCCGGTGATAACTGCACGGTTCAGAATTGCCTGATTTACGACAACAGCAACAATGGAATAGAGGTTGTCAGCAACGCAGACGGTGCGACCATCGATAACTGCACCATTCACAGTAACAACAGCAATGACGGTATCCACGCTGCTAACAGTGATACTACGGTGGTAGATTGCATCATTACCAGCAACACTCAGTGGGGTATCGATACTTACGGTACTGTTGCGGTCGGCGTTACCTATACCGATACCTGGGGCAATACCAGCGGCAGCTACGATGACCTGACAAAAATAACCGTTGGGACAGGCTGTAAGAATCAGGATCCGCTGTTTGTAAATCCTGGCAGCGGTGATTTCCATCTGCAGGCAGGCAGCCCATGTGACAACACGGCTTCAGACGGCGGAGATATGGGCTATCGTTATCCGTAATTAACAAGTGAATTATTTAAAAGGCCCTTTCAATATGAAAGGGCCTTTTTTAAGTTTTAAATTTCGGAAAAAGGAGAAAAAGAATGATACAGAAAAAAATTATGATAGTTTTACTGGTAGCAGGACTCTGCCTGTGCAATTCGGCATTTGGTGAGATTACCTATACGGTCACCAATCTCAATTCCAGCGGAACCGGCAGTTTCGCGGCGGCATTAGCTTCCGCGGAATCCGATGGACAGGACAGCAGGATTGAGTTTTCTGTTGGCGGCACTATTTATCAAAGTGCAAGATATAATGTGACAGCGGGCAATTGCACCATTTGTGCAACAGATGCCCCATCTCCGGGTATCACTTTTGATTTTAATAATGCCTCGGAGGGTTTCCGCGTAACCAGCAACAATGTTCGGTTCTGCAACATCAAAGTCATCGATACAGCCGTCAACTGCGACGGAATCACGCTTGATGGCAATAATGGTGTGGTCGAACGCTGCACCTTTGATTACTGTCGTGATGAAGCTGTGGGAATCACGGACTACCATGTGCCTGGCGCTGGGCGCGGCAACGTCGTGGCGTACTGCCGTATCGAGCATTGCGGTTCACAGCCCGGCGACGGCACAAATTATGCCAATGGACGCGGCATTCTTGTTACCGAGGGTGCGTCAGCTACTATTGTGGGAAATTATGTATATTACTGCTGCCGCGGTATGACGGTAAATACTGCCCCCGGTTTTGCGGATATGAGGCACAACAGAGTTGACAACAGCCTGTCACCGGCCTCCGGTTCCGGCATTACAATTGTTGGCAGCGGTGTCAGCGGCAACATAATGGATAGTTCGGCTAATAATAATGCGTTAAATGGTTTCAGACTTAAAACTGCCTGCACATTTTATCGCAGCGGTCTAAGCGGCAGCGGCAATCCGAGCGGTTTGATAACCATCGATGCTGACTGCACCGAAGTGGGCAGCCCCATAACGGTCGGCGATACACCGTTCCCGTCATGGCTTTCAGGGGCAAGCACACCCACCAGCGGCAGCAGCGTTGGAATGGGTACAGGCGACTGCCAGTGTTACGCGGGCGGCGGTCAGACAAAAGCCACCAATCCCAATCCGGCAAACGGTTCCACAAGTGTTTCTACTACTGCGGATTTGAGCTGGACGGCTGGTACTGGTGCAACCTCTCATGATGTATATTTCGGGACGAGTTCTTCCTCACCGACATCCAGAGGAAATCAAACTGGTACCACATATGACCCCGGCACTATGGCCGAAGGCACGACTTATTACTGGCGCATAGACGAAGTCGGTGATGAGACAATAACCGGCGACTTATGGAATTTCACAACAGTTGGTGGCGGCGGCAGCTCCGGAACCTATTACAGCGTTGACGGTAAAGACGGTACGGTGATAGAAAGTAGTGAAACATCCGGCGTTGGCGGCACTTACAAAACAACTTATTCATACGCAGGCGATGCCGCGAGCGACAAACAGCAAATTGCAGTTCTTCACTTCGACACCTCTGCTATCCCGGATGGTGCGACGATTACATCGGCCACACTTTCCATCAGGCGTTTAGGTAAAGGGGGAGACCCGACCAATCCAAGTCTCGGCACTATCACAGTCGATATTAAGAACGGCTACTACGGTACCAGTGATGCCTTGGCTGCTGCGGACTTTGAGGCGGCATCGAGCGCAACAAATGTGGCTACGCTGCCTTATCCTGCAGCTAATGGAAATTGGTCTGAGGCTGACCTTAATTCAAGCGGACGGTCTAACATTAATAAGACCGGTATAACGCAGTTTAAGATTCGTTTCACGCTCGATGACAACGATGACGGCGCGGCTGATTATCTCAACATCTACGACAGTTCAAGCAACCCGTCTTTGGAAGTAACTTGGCAGTAAGCTAAAATAGTCAATACTTAAGACAAAAAAGGCCCTTTCATTATGAAAGGGCCTTTTTACTTTTGATGACAAGCTTGGCTCTGTAGAAATGAAAGCTATTGCGTAGTATAATCAGGCAAATGGGCAAATATATAAAAGCTCAAACAGTAATTATAATCGCGGTGGTCTGCGGGATAGTGGCTGGGGTGCATTGGCCTGCGCTGTCGGCAAAAGCCCTCTCATTTGACGACCAGCAGTACCTTATCAAAAACGTATTAGTTCAGAATCCGGGCTGGGCATCGGGGAAACGGTTTTTAACTGAGGTTCTTGAACCATCGACGGTGGCGGGGTACTATCAGCCATTGGCGATGATTTCGCTGATGTTCGATTACGCAGCGGGCGGGCGGGAAAATAATCTGAGGCCTTTTCATGTCAGCAGTCTCGCTTTGCACACGGTGAATACGGCGCTTGTAATTATCCTGCTTTATATGCTGTTCGGCAATATCTGGGCGGCGGCAGCGGCGGGACTTTTGTTCGGTATTCATCCGATGACGGTTGAGCCGATTCCGTGGGTGGGGGAACGCAAGACACTATTGGCGGCATTTTTCTCATTGTGGTCGCTGATTCTTTACGTTCGTTATTCGCGCAGCGGCGGCTGGAAGGCGTATGCCGGTTGTTTTGTGATGTATTTATTGGCGCTGATGTCGAAACCGACGAGTGTGACGGCGCCTATCGTGATGCTTTTGATGGACTATTGGCCGCTGCGGAGGCTGAAGACAAAAAGCATTTTTGAAAAGCTGCCATTATTCATACTCGGTGTGATTTTCGCAGGTATAACTTATGTTTCGCAGCAGCGAACCTGCGTAGCAATTTCGCCGACAAAAGCCGGGCCGATGAACATCTTTCTGCAGGTATGTCATAATATAATTTTTTATCTGTACAAAATAATTGTGCCAATCAACCTGTCATCGCATTACGCGTTTCCAAAACCTTTCGGCATAACACAACCGATGGTTTTAGCGGGCGTTGTCGGGACGTGCGCATTGATTGTGGTTTTGACTCTTTCGCTTCGGTGGACGCGGGCGGCATTTACCGGCTGGCTGATTTTCTTTGCGGCAATTTTTCCTGCGATGGGCGTGGTCGGTTTTACCAATGTTATAGCGTCGGACAAATTCGCGTATTTGCCATCCATAGGCCTGTTGACGGTAGTGACATCGTTTTTGATATGGCTCGGCAAAAACCGCAACATCAGAAAAACGGCGGTTGTCATTATATTAATTTTGGCGGTAGCGGAGGCAATGGCAACACAGCGGTATCTCGTATATTGGCAGGATTCGATAACATTAGCCAACCACATGATAGCTCTGGCGCCTGATTCGGCGCCGTTGTACTGTGACCGGGGAGTCGCGTATGTTAAAAGAGGCGAATATGAGCTTGCGCTTGCCGACTTTAATAAGGCGATAGAGATAACTCCAAAGTATTATGAGGTATATCATAATCGCGGGATTATTTATAATACGAAGGGCGAAGACGACCTGGCATTGGGTGAATTCGACAAGGCGCTGCGGATAAATCCGAAATATGCTCCGGTATATGACAATCGCGGCAGGATTTATGACAGCAGGGGCCAGTTCGATAAAGCCATCGCTGATTATAATACGGCCATCTCCCTGAAACCGGAATTCGTTGACGCGTACAACGGCCGCGGGAACGTCTATGAGAAACAAGGTGATTTCGACCGTGCCCTTGCCGATTTCAATAAGGCTATCGCGATAAATCCTAATTATCATGACGCCTGGTATAATCGCGGGAACATCTACAAAAAAAAGGGGGAATATGCCAAAGCAATCGCGGATTACGACAAAGCAATTGCACTAAATCCGGAATTTGCGGACGCCTATAACAACCGGGGGAACGTCTATCGGAGGCAAGGCCGATACGCCCCCGCCATTTCTGATTTTGATAAGGCCCTGGAGGCAAATCCGAAATACGCGGATGCTTATTTCAATAAAGCCGGCGCCTGCGAAGGGGCGGGCCAAAAAAAAGAAGCGGTTGCTGCGTATAAAGCTTTTATACAGTATGCTTCCATCAATCGCACGGCTCAAATTGAACTGGCAAAGCAAAAGATAAAAAAATTGGAACAAAAAACATCCGGCCTGTGAGCAAAGGCACTTTCAATTGGAAGTGCCTTTTTTATTAATCGCTTCGAAAAGTTCGTTTGCCTTTCCCATATCGAGCTTTTGCAGGAGTTTGTATTCTTCCATCGCAGATTTGCTGTCATTAACTTCTAAATATGTCAGGCCAAGATTGTAGTGTCCATTGACATAATCAGGGTCGATTTTAACAGCCTTCTTGTATGCGTCTATAGCCTCATGGAACATTCCAAGCTGATGATACACCGTACCGAGGGTACTGTAAGCCTTCGAAAAATCCGGCTGTAATTCTATTGCCTGCTTCGAGGCTTCCAGCGCCTCGCGAAAATGACCGAGCTGCACGCAAACCATGCTAAGATTGTTGTAAGCATCCGCATAATGCGTGTCTATTTCGATTGCCCGTTTATAGGCATCGGCCGCATCGCGTAATCGGCCGGTCATGCTGTATGCGGCACCGAGGGTATTCCAAGCCCGTGCGTTGTCAGGCTTTAATCTGATTGCCTCCTTAACAACCATAGCGGCTTCCTCGCTGCGGCCAATTTTATTGTACGCAACGGCAAGATTGTGGTATGGCTCCGGTTTATAGGGATTAATTACAATTGCCCTTCGATGGGCAGCGATTGCCTCACTCCATTTGTCCTGTTCCATAAGCGCCAAGCCGAGATTGGTGTACGCAAGATAATTTTCACCGGTAGCTTTAAGTGCGTGACGGAAAAGTTTCTCGCTGTCTTGCCAGTAACTTGCCTGACGCCAGGCTAAAACCGACAGAACCGGAATAATAGCAATAAATGACATGCTCAAGGCAATTTTCCTGTATTTCCAGCTTTGGAGCAAGTCGTTGGTTCCCCATGCAATGATAATAAATAATCCCGTAAGCGGGATGTAGGTATATCTGTCCGCCATCGCCTGGTCACCGACCTGCACCAGACCGATGACAGGCACCAGCGTAACCAGATACCAGAACCAGCCTACGAACAAATATCTATATTTTTTTGAAAGGTGAATTGCCAGGATTGTTACTGTCAACAGTAACACAACCGACACAAAAATCTGCCACCCAGGAAGGCGTTGGGGATATGGATAAAACGGCGCCAGATTCAGCGGCCAAATCATTTTACCGATGTATTTCACATAGGAGACAACGGCATTGGCAAAACGTGCTGTCAATGTCAGCTTCTCAATCGTGCGCAAGGCCCCTGAACCAGTTTGGACAAATAAAGTTATAATGCTCGAAACTGCAGACAGAAAGAAGAACGGGATTTTTTCCAGCAGAAGATTAGACAGTCGCACCTCGCCTGTGATTTTCATACGATTTAAAGGCCAATAGTCAAGCAGCAAAAGTACCAGCGGCAAAGTCACAAGCATCGGTTTTGCCGCCAAGCCAAGCGCAAAAAATATAAAAGCCAATATGTATTGACTTGCGGCGGGACGCTTGACGTACCGGAAATATGCCTTCATAGTTAACAGGCAGAAAAAAGTACTCAGAACATCCTTGCGTTCGGAGACCCACGCGACCGACTCGACATGCAATGGGTGCAGAGCAAATAAGGCTGCCACAAAAGCACTTTGCCAAAATGCACCTGTAATTCGCCCAAGAATTGTAAACAAAAGCAGCGTGTTTGCCATATGGAACATTAAATTGACGAGGTGGTGCCAACCCGGGTTTGGTCCGAACAACTGACAATCGAGCATGTGCGACAATCCTGTGAGCGGGTGCCAGTTGCTACCGTGTTCACTCGTTAAAACCCACTTGATATTGTTCCATTTCAGGCCGGTGAGAATTTGTTTGTTTTCGCTTACGTAAACATGGTCATCGTAATTTATGAACTTGAAGTTTCGCACCTGCCAATAAACAACGAACGTAGCAGCCACTAAAACGATATAAACAAATAAAAGCCGGTATTTGTCGTTTATTGTGCGCATTTACTTGTGGCCAATTTTATTTGGTACTCGTTACAAAGCAACGAAAAAAACACCATATCTTCGCCTTATGCGGCTTCGCAAGTTCAGAACGAACTTATCGGCTGCTACCGCGACATCCAGATGTCAAAAACCAAAATATATTTAAGCAAAAATCCTTTTTAATTGAAAGGGAGGGGTTTTATATTTTGCGCGAAGAAACTTGTGGTGCTTAAATAAAAAGGCCCGCGAAAAGCGGGCCTTTCTAATTCAAGGTTTGCCTCCACAGATGCCGTAAGAAGCGTCATGAAGAAAACCCATTATTTTCAGGTGGGTAATCAGTTGCTTTTGGCCGAAGATCCTGTCACGCAGGCTTGTTCGATCCGTGAGGCCTGATTTCCCTGAGTAATGGTTATCGGTTTTTTCACATCTGCCTTCCTACGTACACCGCAGGGGCTTACCTCTTATCTACTTATTTTATACCAAGTTCAAATCGCAAAGTCAAGGTTTAATATATTTTGTTTGCTCGCTCTAATCTGTTTTTCGGCTTTTCAAAAGCATTTTCTAAAATTAAACGATTAAACTTTTCGAAAATTTTAAGATTAATTTTTTTAAATTCTTGCCCTTATTTTTCAATGCTTGTATATTAATGAATATCATATTTTCTTATAATTTATACGTGGGGACGTTGGCACAAGATTTGAACTATCGGATAAGGTAAAAGACAACTATGTCGAGAGTGATATTTGTCGCGAACAGACTGCCTATCAGTATCACGGAGTGGGAAGAGGAAATTTCTTTTTCCGCAAGTCCGGGGGGTCTGGCGAGCAGCATAACGTCACTGTCGAAATCGTACGAGTATCTTTGTATAGGCTGGCCCGGAATAGTAAGCGAAAAATTGAAAGCCAAAAATAAAGAGAAAATCATTAGCTCGCTGGCCAAGCACAAATATCACCCGGTTTTTCTTACCCAGGGACAGCTTAAGAATTATTACGATGGTTTCTGCAATAAAACGCTCTGGCCTCTTTTCCACTACTTCCCGCTTTATGCGGAATATGAGAAAAATTTCTGGCAAGGGTACAAAGAAGTAAATCAGGTCTTCCGCGATGAGGTAATTAAATTAAGCAAGCCGGGGGACAATATCTGGGTACACGATTATCAGCTTATGCTGCTTCCGCAGCTTATCCGCGAAAAGCGGCCCGACGCGTCGATCGGGTTTTTCCTGCACATACCGTTTCCGTCGTTCGAACTGTTCCGGATGCTGCCCTGGCGTCAGGAAATACTCAGCGGACTGTTGGGCGCTGATTTGATAGGATTTCACACCTACGATTACGCTACTCATTTTTTAAACAGCGCATCGCGCATTTTCGGGCTGGAGCAACATCTTGGCAAAATACATATCGGCAGCCGGCTTGTGCAGGTTGATACATTTCCGATGGGTATCAACTATGAAAAATTTTCAAAAGCGGTTGAGGACAAAGACGTCAAGGATGAGATTAAAAAAACCCGACAGAAGGTGGGGCAAAGCAAAATTGTCCTGTCCATAGATAGAATGGACTACACCAAAGGCATTATACAGCGACTGGAGGCCTTTGATTTATTTTTAACGAGATATCCCAAATACAAGGGCAAAGTGACTTTGATTCTGGTAACAGTACCGTCGCGTACCGGTGTGGAATATTATCAGCAGCTCCGCAGCAATTTGGAGCATCTGGTAGGCAAGGTCAACGGCGAACACGGGATGCTGGAGTGGATGCCGGTATGGTATCTTTATCGCTCGATGCCTTTTGACAGGCTGGTGGCGCTTTACACAATCGCCGACGTTGCGCTGGTAACACCTTTAAGGGACGGAATGAACCTGATTGCCAAGGAATTCGTCGCGACAAATACGGACGGCAACGGGGTGCTGATATTGAGCGAAATGGCAGGTGCAGCAAGCGAACTGGGTGAGGCAATCATAGTCAATCCGAACAACCGCAATGAAATGGTTGAGGCGATTAAAAAAGCGCTCGAAATGCCGCTGGAAGAGCAAGTCGAACGCAACAAGGCAATGCAGCAGCGGCTCAGCTATTATACAGTTACCAAATGGGCGGCAGATTTTCTGACGAGCTTGTCCGATATCAAGAAGGCGCAACACCAGTTCCTGGTAACAAAATTGACCAGTACGGCAAAGCAAAATTTAATTACCGACTTTAAGCAAAGCAGCAGACGTCTTTTCCTGCTTGATTACGACGGCACGCTCGTTCAATATTATTCCAAACCTCAAAAAGCCGGTCCTGACGCTGAGATTCTCGATTTGCTGCGGGCTTTGTCGAGCAATCCTAAAAACGACGTGATAGTAATAAGCGGCAGGGACAAGGACACATTAACAAAATGGCTCGGCAGTCTTGATATCGCACTTATTGCCGAGCACGGTTCGTGGATTCGTCCCCATGGGCATGACTGGCGATGCATAGTATCATCGAAGACCGACTGGAAGGATGTCATCAGGCCGATTCTTCAGACTTATACGGACCGAACACCGGGGGCACAGATAGAGGAAAAAAATTTCAGTCTTGTATGGCATTATCGCAGGTCAATCCCAGAACTTGCGCACATCAGGGTGCAAGAACTGAAAGATGCGATTCGGAATTTGACGAGTAATCTCGATATCGGAGTATTCGACGGCAGCAAAATACTTGAGATTCGCAGCCTGCGGGTAAACAAGGGGCTGTCGATTGAACCGTGGCTGAAAAAGGAAAAGTGGGATTTCATCCTGGCGGCTGGCGATGATTACACCGATGAGGATATGTTCGCGGCGTTGCCGGAAAAAGCGTATTCCATCAGAGTGGGCTTCCGCGCTTCAAAAGCAAAGTTCAATACAGAGGCGGTGCGCGATATCAGGGCATTGCTGAAAGAAATGCTGAAGAATTGACTTAAGTTAGAAAGTTCGCAGTATCGCACCGATGCAGTGTTCGAGATTGGCTACGATGTCATTTTGCATTTTATCAACGGCTTCGTGAGTCAGCGTGCCGTCAATGTCCCTGAATCGCAGCGAAAGCGTGAGGCCTTTTTTGCCGGCGGGGATTCCCTTGCCGCGATATATTTCAACAAAGCGGACATCTTCGAGCTGGCCGGTGGCTTTGCTTTTTACCGCCTGCAATACGTCCACCCAAAGGACGGTTCCATCGAGAACAAGCGAAAGGTCGCGTTCGACAGCGGGGAATTTCGGAATCGGTTTCATCTTTACCTGTTCGCCTCGAATGGCCAGAAGCTGTTCGAAATCAATTTCGGCGGCAACGGGGGCGGTTTTGAAATCGAATTTATCCGTAACTTTTTTCGAGACAATTCCCGCCTGGCCGATTGAGGAACCATTGACAAGAATTTGGGCCCCTGCCTGCGCCCAGACGAGCTGCGCAGGAGCAAAGGCAACTTCCGCGTCTTTGTTGATGGATTTAATAAGACCTTTGATGGCGCCGGTCATACCTCTTAACTGGCCGTCACTTACAAGCGCCAGCATGGTTCGCTCGACAGGCAACTGCCCTGCTTTTGCAGGGGCAAAGGTGGCGGCGATTTCAAAGATTTCGCAGGGAGTGTTTTTCGCGTTCAGATTGGTTTTCAGAACACCGAGCAGCGAAGGCAGCAGGCTTCGTCTCAGCCAGTTGGCCTGTTTTCGCGACACATCCTTTACAACCAGATGTTCGGCAGCATCAGGTGTTACAAAAAGTTCAGCAACAGAACTATCGACAAAGCCCGTGGTAACGGCTTCGCAAAAACCGCAACTATTAAGGAATGTTCCAACAGCGTCGATTTGTTTCTGGCGGATATCGGCAGGGACGACCTGGATGGAAATTTTTTTGCGAGTCGGCACCTTGTTGTAGCCATAGACCCGAGCAACTTCCTCAATCAGGTCGGCTTCGCGATAAACGTCGCTACGCCACGAAGGGACGGAGCAAAAAATGTCGCCGTTTTTCTGCTGCGGATTGAAACTGAGGCCTGATAGTATTTTCAAAACCTCATTTGACGGCACTTCGATACCGAGAAGTTTCTGCAAACGGCTAAGCCGTAATGTTACCTGCTTTGCCGAAGATTTTTTGGAATAAACGTCGATAACACCAGCAGCGGTTTTTCCACCGGCAAGCTGCGCAATCAACTGGGCAGTACGTTTCGACGCCGAATCGACCATATCGATATCCACGATTCGTTCGAACCTGAATGAAGATTCCGAAGGTAAAGCAAGTTTGCGTGAGGTAGTGCGGATGCAAACGGGGTCGAACCAGGCATCTTCCAATAAAATGTTTTTTGTGTTTTCACTTACTTCGGTATCGAGACCGCCCATAACACCCGCGATGGCAACAGGCTGCCGGGCGTCGGCGATAATGAGCATATTCGGGTCCAGCTCGCATTTTGTGCCGTCGATGCTGACAAGTCTTTCACCGGGGCGTGCCTTGCGGACGATAATTTTTTTGCCCGCGATTTTTTCGTAGTCGAAGGCGTGCGGCGGCTGGCCGGTCTCGAACATAGCGTAATTGGTGGCATCGACCACGTTGTTCACGCTTCTCATGCCCATCGCCTCAAGACGTTTGCGCAACCAATCCGGTGAAGGACCAACCTTTACGCCTTCGATAATTCGCGCGGTGTATCTTGGGCATAAATCCAGCTCGTGAACCTCAACCGAGGTAAATTCGCAGGCTCTTTTTGAGGACTCAGTCAATTCGACTTTGGGCAATTTACAGGGTTTGCCGGTAGCGACAGACAATTCTCTGGCGATGCCGATGTAGCTCAGGCAGTCACCGCGATTGCTGGTTACTTCGACATCGATAACAGCGTCGCCGGGCAGGTGTTCTATGCCGGCGGAGGGAAAACCTAAATCGCTTAGAATTTCCGCGATTTGCTCGGCGGAAAGTTTCAACTCAATATAGTCGTTCAGCCATTGAAGCGAAATTTTCATAAAGGCCTTCCGAATCTTAAAATATGGCAATAACTTAACCGCACGGGCAAGCTATGTCAACGATTTTGAGCAGGCCTTTGGCAAAGGAAATGGCTAAAAAACAATCGAAACCGGCTTTGGATTTATAAAAAACAGGGATAATGCGCATCGTGCGACTTATATGACTCTATCGCCGACAACGCATTATCCCGTTATCTAAGTGTGAGGCAAAAAGCAAAATAACCTGTTGGCTGCCTGCAAGACTATTTCTTTTTTGGCTTGCAGGTGCAGTCAGCGGACTTTTTGCCGCAACCGGAGCAGACCCCTTTTTCTATCGCTTTGCCGCATTTTTTGCACGGTGTGCAACCGCATACCTGGCACATTTTCCACCCTTTCATTAAAAATGATTACTTTTAAAACCGGCATATACAATCCCCCTTTTTCGCCGCCCTGTCAATCAGGCCAAAACCTGTTTTTCATTACGGCGAGAACCCTTATGCATTTAATCCAAACGGCTATCGACTTATGCGTAAAACAAAAAGGGCGGAGGGAAATCCGCCCTTTTTTCTTTAACCACAACCAAGCCTGTCCCGAGCGAAGTCGAGGGGAGCTTGTCGAATGGGTCGAATCCAGTCGAAGTGTCAAACCGCACGGCGACGTTAATTCTAACGCCCGCCGTTCAGAGCCGCGAATGTTAGTGAGCGGCACATTTAGTCGCTGATAACAGAGCCGCGACCGTAAGGGAGCGGTATTCCACCGCCGTGGGTCAATTCGGTCCGACTCGTCTTACAGGTCCGAACCGTCCGACATCCCCACTCTCTTCTGCTTTCTGCCTGCCCGCCGAAGTCTCGACGAAGGCGAGTCTGCCTCGGCGACGCATTATAATATTTAGCCCGCAATTAGTTTCCCTTCTTTTTACTTCTCCACTGCATAAAAGAAGCCACTCGCATCAGCATAAGCCGCTCATGCAGGGATATAAGGCCTTGCGTTACCGCCATAAAAAGATACGTAACGAGCCAGATAATTCTTTCAATCGCATACCAGACCAAAAACATCGTATTCCGTCTTTCGGTAGCGATGCTCGTCTCGTTGTGCGTGTATTGGCCTCCGTCTTTAAACGAATCACAAATCACGAACCACGAAAAAAGAGCACCGCCGCAATTACGCTCACGGAAGGCCCGCAAGAGCCTTTGGGAACGCAAAAGCAAACGGTGCTCTCTGCATACAATGTAACCGTACAAACAAAGAGCACCGAGCCTTCCACACGTTTCCCACTAGGTAACTTGCGGTTTTCCGTGAAACGTCTGAAATCTCAGTGTTATTTTGTTTTAATTAGCCGTTATCTCTCGGCTTATAATATTCTATCTTAATTCATCGGCTTTACAATATAATTTTATGCAATTTTGGGTTTTTGGTCATTGCGAGGAACGAAACAATCTACCACTTATCGTTTATTGCTGGTGCTGTTCCTATTGAAGCCACGACAATGAGCGCCCAATGAGGAGTTCCATCATCTTCGCATGGTGTGTATTCTTCATCGCTACGCATTCGACCTCGAACGAATGCCGCGAGGCCAGTTCTCGTACATCGGGGGTGTCGTCATACGTCAAAAGAACGTCCCCTGCGACTCTTTCGGCAATCCCAAAGAGCCGTTCATGGTCAAGCTCGTGGTGCGAGTAAAGCCGGGTGCCTGCACGCTTCCCATTAGTCCCACCAGCCGTATATGGTGGGTCAATAAAGAATACTGCACGCTTGCGCCGGGCGTACTCTTGCATTACTTCAATCCCGTCCCCGCATACAAATGTAAAGCGGTTTCGAATTCTGTCGATAGCCATGATTCGGCTTGCAAGGGTTTCGGCGTACCAACGCGACTTTAAACCTTTTCCATTTTCACCGTGCTTGATGAAGGTTGCGCCAGGTGCCATAATGCCGCCGTGAAAGGTACGATTTTTAAGAACAGTTCGAAACGCTTGCTCCCGAACACCGCCATCGCCACGTGCCAGTGTTGACCGCACATTATCATCAGTCAAATCAAACGACAGAATGCGATCCGCCAGCCAGTTGGCATCCCCACCGAGGATGGTCTGCCAGACTGCCGCAACCTGCTCATCCAATTCAACGAGGACAACGTGCTCCGCCAATTCCTCGAAGGCTGCGGTAAGTCCAATGATTCCCCCTCCTGCAAAGGGCTCAACAAGTATCGTCGGGCAAGCATCAAGGCTTGTCAGCCACTGTCGGACGCGAGGAACAAGCCACGTCTTGCCGCCCGGATAGCGAAACGGACTACGTTGTGGGACCGATGCGACGTTGACCACATACTCCGATGCTGGAATCTTGAGCATGGTCGTTTGATAGCCTAAGTTAGAATGGCGCACTGATGACCTCCGTATCAGGTGGGTTTTGGTTATCGAGTTTGTCGTCTACCTTGTCCTGCAACACTTCCACAAAGTCGGCGATGTCGCCGGGCTCCGAACAAGTAATCTTCTCAAGACTTTCCGTGAAATTGGTGTAGATCGCTTTCCAGCGTTGTAGCGAATAGATGTTCTTAGCTGGGTCGTTCACTATTTCGTATACGAACCACGCTATATCCGCCTTGCCCGGTTCGACCTCTTTCAGTTTGGGCAGTGTCTCGAAGAATCCGCGATTGATCGCAACGGCCGTTTTCTTTTTCCATGCCTGAAAAATGCCGCCCTTGAAAATCAACTGTGGAGCAAGGCGTTTTCGCGATGAGGACAGATAATCCGGATTAGGGTAGTTTGGGCGTGTGCTCCAGTCCATTTTGGCCCTCGTCTTGGGATTCTCCATGTAGTACTCAAATGGGTTGCGGACATTGCCGGAGATGTAGACCGCTTGAATTTCGAGTGCCCCGAAGTCAGTCACCTTCCCGCGGTCGTTGTACGAGCACAGTACAACATCAATATTGCCCGCTGAACCGCCATGTTTGTCTTTGAGCCGGACTTCTGTAAGTGTGGTCCATTTCGTGCCCTTCTGGAAAAAGAATGCCGCTGCGTCCTCAGCGATGATCCATCGCTCGCGGAAGCGGATGGGGCATGTGATAACCACATCGGTTCCGTCGAAAATGCTGCAAACGCCTAGCGGGTCATTGGCTTTGTCCTTGGTGCAGTTCGGCACCTTGTTGCCAAATCGGCATAGTGCGCTATCCCGACATCGTTTCGCTTCGGAGCTATGGTTATCGACCGGAAAGCCGAAAACTTCGGCTAGTGGTTGTTTACTCACGCGGACACCTCCATGATATTATGCAGGCCAGTTGCACGCAGTGCCAACGGCTTTCCTGTCGCCTCTATCTTCTCCGTTTCCTTTTTAGCCTTCCTTGCCATAAGGGATAAGTTTAAAAGGTAAAATGCAAAAAGTCAAAAGATAATGCAGCACAAGCTTGCGGCTTGTAGCAAGCATTACTAACGTTTTAGGCCGAGTTCCTTGATTTTATAGTAGCAAGTACTCACTTTCTTCTTGCCAAGCAGCTTTGTTATTTCTTTTACTTTTGTACCTTTTTTGAATTCCTTTTTGAGCAGTTCAACATCCTTTTTCGTCCAGGCGATGCCTCTGGTAAGTCCCAATGTACAGAGGCGGTTCATAATGGAATAGAAGGAGCGTCCGAGTTTATCGGCCAACTGTTTATAGGTCATTTTTTCGTAATATTTTTTGAGAGTATTATCCTGGCGGTCTGTCCAGCTTCTATCCTGTGCGTACCGTTTAATTCCTAAATAACGTGCCTTGAATTCCACACCCTTTACGGGATGGCCGGTCAGTTTAGCCAGTTTCTTTAACGACATTGTCGGCCGATGTTTAATAAGCAGTTTGACCTGTTGTTTTTTCCACGGAATGCCTCGCTCATCGGCAATGCCAAGTTCTATAGCCTTTGCCTCAACAGCAACAACCGTTCTGTCAAGTGTTTCAGCAAGTTTGCCACATGGCTTTTTACGGTAAAAGCGTCGCAAGTAATCGCATTGCTCATCTGTCCAAAGCCATCTTTTTTTTAATTTTAATTTATTTGCCTGAGCAATAATTGCGCTAGAAGAGCGGTCTACGAAGGCGGCGATTTCTTCAGCGGTATGCGACGGATACATTTTTTTTAAAATTCGGTTTTCCTCGTCTGACCAGTGTCTCCACTCCGTGGTGCGGTACGGCCTGAACCTATCATCAAATTGTTTATGCAGTCCCAGCAGATAAGCCATGCTGGCAATACTGAAATGCGTTCTGTTCAGCGTTCGAACAAGCTGATATTTGGTGGTGTGCGGGTACAGCCTCCGCAATGTTTTAATCTCCTGTTTGCTCCAGAGTTTGTTCCTGGGTCTTTTCGTTACCACACTGATTTTTATAGCAGCTTTCCTTGCCATAAGACGTTAGTTTAAAGGTTAAACTTGAATTCGCAATAGATTGTTGAGTTGAAAAACACGATTTGCCTTGCACTTTCTAACTCTTTTTCCATCAATGGGTTAAGATGATGTAAAAACAACTTCAATTTTCACTTAATTTTCCCAAAAAGTCCTTGATTTAATTAACAATATCCCTTACCATACTACTCGCCTGAGCGGCGGTTTTTGTGGCATAGCCGCCCCCGGCTGTGGTTCGACAAATCACGAACCACAAATCACAAGTTTAATTCGGGAGGGTCAAATTTATGTTCAATTTATCGAATCACGAACCAATTAACAAATTAACCAATTTTCCCATTTTAACCAAATTAACCATGCCGAAAAGACTAATTTATGCAAAACAAAGCCAATTTGCTGGCTTCCCAAATGAATGCAAGTTACGTTAAGACAAGGAGCTATGAACAAAGAACTATGGACAACGAACCACCAAAACAAACCCAAACAAAGTCAATTGCTATGAAAGCCTTCAAAAATGCATTTTCCGCTTTTGGAATTTGGTTTTTTGTTTATAATAACCGGCGGATAATTAAGGGAATAATTTATGCGAAAGACTGCTTTAATACTGACCGTATTAGTAGTGTCGGGATGCGTGGAACGGGAATTGACGATTAATACGCAGCCGCAAGGCGCGGTGGTAACGCTGAATGACGAGGAAATAGGCACCAGTCCTGTAACGGTTTCGTTCAACTGGTACGGCGATTACTGCGTTAGAATTTCCAAGGAGGGCTATGAAACGCTGAACACGCATAAGGAACTTAAAGGGCCGTGGTACGACCATTTTCCGTTCGATTTTTTCGCCCAGATTGCAAGTGCGAAACGAACGGTGGACAAATACGAATGGACTTTTACGCTCGAAGAGAAGAAACAGATAACTCAGCAGGAACTTGTCGAAAAAGCGCAGCAATTAAGAAAAGAATTACAGTAGGTTCTCGCGGTACCAGTCGATAGCCAATTCCAAACCGGCCTTGAATGAAACAACAGGCTCAAAACCTATCAGCTTCTTAGCAAGATTGATATCAGCGAGCGAATGCTTGACATCACCGGGCCGGGTCGGTTCATATTTCGGTTTGATGTTATTATGCGTCATAGCGTTAATCATGCTGATAATCTCGTTGACGGTAACAGCCTCTCCGCAGGCGATATTGATGACCTCACCAGCGGTCCGTTTTGCTCTCGCGGCAAGCAGGTTGGCGTGGACGACATTGTCGATATATGTAAAATCACGGCTTTGCTGGCCATCCCCGTAAACGGTCGGCGGCTGCCCCTTCAATATGGCTGTTACGAACGCGGGTATCGCGGCGGCATACTGGCTTGTGGGGTCCTGATGAGGCCCGAATACATTGAAATACCGCAGTGAAATAGTCTGCAGGCCGAATACCTTGCTGAAAACGGAGCAATAGTATTCACCGACAAGTTTGGCGGCAGCATAAGGCGAAAGCGGCATGCACGGCATAGTTTCGACCTTGGGCAATGTGGGTGTGTCGCCATAGGCGGAAGAACTGGCGGCATAAACGAAGCGTTTTACTTTCGCGTCGCGGGCAGCCAAAAGGAGCGTGAAAGTAGCATCGACGCAATGTTTGTGTGTGGCAGCGGGGTCATCGACACTTCGCGGCACGGAAGGCAAGGCGCCCTGATGCAGGACGACGTCTATACCCTTCATCGCCTTGCGCGCGACTTTTTCATCGCCCATATCGGCCTCGATGAATTCGATTTTGTCGGCGATTGAGGCGAGATTGCTTTTTTTGCCTGTAAGGAGGTTGTCCACAACTCTGATGAAACATTTTTCGCCCACCAGTTTTCGACAGATGTTCGAACCGATGAAACCGGCTCCGCCGGTTACGAGGAATTTTTCCATTTGGCGAACCTTTCTATTTTCGGCAGTTTCAAATTATGTCGGATTAACAAGCAAAGGCTTGTGATATTTCTGATACGACTTGAACTGCTCACGGAAATAGCCGCCCTTCAGTACCTTGGCATCAAAAATCACACAGCCGAGTATATCGGCGTTTACATCTTTTAATTCGCGGAGAGCCCTCTGGGCGGCACCGCGTCTTGTAGTAGCAGCATTAAATACGAGGACGGTCCCGTCAACAAGCCTTGCCAATACCTTGCTCTCGCTGACGAGCAAAACGGGCAGACCGTCTATTATGATGTAATCGTAGTTGTCCCGCTGCTGTTTCAGAAGCTCTTCCATTCTTTGGTTGGCCAACAGATGCGCGGGCTTTGACGATAAGCGACCGGCATCAATGACGTGAAGACCTTCAACGTCACTTTGTCTTATAACATCATTCGCATCGCACTGTCCTTTAAGCAGATGGTTTAAACCAAGTTCGGAATTCGGGGCAAGCTGTCCGTTCATAGAAGGTCTTGGAAAAACCTTATACAGTCCCGGCTGCCACAGATTGGTTTCTATAACAAGGACCTTTTTGTTTTCACCCGCTAAAGTCACCGCGAGATTTGCCGCGACGGCGGTCTTGCCCTCACCGGCATTGCAGCTGCCGATAAGCAGCACCTTTTTTAACGCACCATTGCTTGAGAGTCTCAAGTTGGTTCTAAACTGCCTGTAGGCCTCGCTTGAGACGGAGTAAGGCGCCTCGCGTATAATATGGCAAAGGTCGATGTCGCGGTCTTCAATCATCGGGTCATCGGCCGCTTCGGGAATAACACCCAAAAGGGGAACTCGCAGGTACTTTGCAACGTCTTTCGGAGTTCGTACCATGTCGTTAAGCAGCTCAATCAGGAACGTCAAACCTATCCCTAACAAAAGGCCCAGTATCGTCCCGGTAGGTAAAAAGATTGTGATTTTTGGAAAACTCTTTTCAAGCGGCTCCGGGGCATAGCCCATGCTTTGTACCTTTACCGTTTCAGGATCATCATGCAATATCTTTAACTTTTCAAGCTGCGACTTGACCGAATCAAGCATATTTCTTCTTTCATCTCTTATGGCCACTCGCTGGCTGTACTGAGTCCTCGCCAAATCAAGGTCACGGTTCTTCGCTTCAGTGAACTGCCGCAATCTTTCCAACTCTTCGAGTCTGCTTTGCAATATAATCAGACGGTCGATACCACTTGCGAGATTTGCGCGGCGGGTTTGCTCCGCGATTTCGTTTTGCCTCATTTGGCGTTTCACTTTGGTCTCGGCTATAAGTTCCTGAACCTGGCGAATAATCTTATGATTTTCTCCGAATTTCGCAAGCAGCCCACCAAGCTGCGATTCCTGCATGGCAATCTGTTGTGTAAGCATTACCATCGTAGGGTCGGTTTCTACAAGCCTCTCGACCTGCTCGGCAATCGGTCCTGTGGCTTGCCTGCGAAGAACTTCTATGGTCGTCTGGACTTCTTTAATTTGCATGATAAGGTCGTTTTGCTCCGTTTCCAAATCTTTGAGTTTTAGGGTAATAGTGTCCTGCCAATTATGTTCACCCAGGTCGGTAAAACCGTATCGTTTGCGGACATCCTCCAGAGAACGTTCGGCTGTGTCGAGGTCTCGCTGAACTCTGAGTAGCTGGTCTCCGAGTCTGGCGAGCTTTGTGGCGACTTCTTCTCTTTTTGTGCTGCCTTGCAAGGACAGAAACAAGTCAACCATTTCATTTACTATAAGCGCCGACTCTTCTTTGCTGCCGCAGGTCATAGACAACACAATATATTCGCTGTCTCTCTGCGCAACAGCTCCGAGATCATCCTCAAGATTGTTGACGGCCCGTGTAATGCGTTTATCTTTCATCTTGCCAAAATTCTGAAACCAATTCGTTGCCTGAATCTTATCTCTCGAGACCAGTTGCACTAATATACTTTGCTGCTTTATAAGAGTGGCCATTGACAATCGAGCACCATATTGAATGTCTTTCTGCACTTGTCCCGATGCAATAGTCATCGGGTCCTTCACCACGGGAGGCAAGACCCTGAGAAGAGTCTGGGCAGTATATCTGGGGCAGTACCGCGATAATAAATACCACGAAACCCCACCGATTATAATGCCTGAAATAGTTAAAGAAACTATCAGCCATATATGGCGACGAAGGATTGCCAAAATTTCCTTGGGCGTCATTGCAGCAGAAGGAGCCATCGGTCTTGGCATCAATGGCCCGGCAATTCTATTTGCAATTTGTTGTCCTTGCTCCGTCATAGTTCATTAATTATTGGGAAAGGCGGTCTATAGCCGTTCTTATGCGGTCCTGCGCTGATTTTGCAAGCGTACCAGTTCCCGCTTCCAACGCCTGTTCATACGCCTTTATCGCTTCTGCTTTTTCTCCAATCGCTTCCTTAGCCATCCCTAAATGCTCATATACTTCCGTGGGAACCGGTATCTTGTTTTGTTCATACTGCTGGAGCGCCGCCACTAAAAGCTCAGCCCCTTTTATGAACTTATCCTTCGCTTCGCTCTCCTTGCCAGCCGTTTGTAACTTTAGACCATTCTTATACAAGGTATAAGCATAAGTATCCATGAATCCCGCATCATTAGGCACCATTTCGTGAGCATGTTTGGCATAGTCAACAGCTTTATCAAGTTGTTCGTTTGCATCCGCAAGAAGATACGCCAAGTTGTTCAGGACATTTGTGTTATTCGGCATTTTGGCCAGCAAACTTTCATACTCTGCAATAGCATTGTGGAGGTAGTTATTATCGGATGTCTTCAGGTAAGCCATTTGCAGCACTTCTACTTTTTCCATTTTCAATTCCATTTCAGAATCACCGCCAGCCTGAACAAATCCGGCACACTTGTCAATATACTCCAAGGCCTTGTTGTACCGGCCATTTAATTTCATTATTTCAAACATGGCAAGATTGGCCGAAGGTGAATCGGGATTAGCCTGCAGCCTTTCCGTGCATATTTTGAGAACTTCGTCGTTCCCGAGGAGCGTGTATATTTTTCCCAAAACCCAGGTTGCAGCATTTTCATTGTTTGAGGCTTTGTCGACGGCTTTGCGGCAGTATTGTACCGCTTCTTCTCTGCTTCCTCGCTTCAACTTCGCTTCACCAATTCTGTAAAGTGCCATCGGCGCCAGATCGCCGTCCACATATTTTCCAGCTTCTTCCATAAGCTTGTCCACTTTGCCGGCGGCCAGGAGCGACTCCAGATATCCATCAAGCATGAATCTATTTTTCTGGCCACTTTTGTTCCAGCCCGTTTCATATATGGCAATGGCGGAACTAAAATCATTTATATCCAAGGCAAATCTGCCCGCCCGTTCGTACCACAGCAGATTATCCGGGAAATTCTTCAGAACCTGTTTATATAAGTTGCTCAGCGACTTTTTCATGTCGAACTTGCGGAATAAATCCTCAAGCAACAAGGCTCCCTCGACTGGTGCTTTAGGGTCATCGAGCAAACCTTCCAGTTCTGTTATCACATCTTCGCCCCGCCCGGTCCGTAAAAGAGCCTTCGCCAAAGAAATCCTCGTAACAGGTTTATCTGACAAGGCTTTGCTCTTTTTGAGGTCAGCTACGGCCTGGTCGTTATTGGCCATCAGGTAATTTATTTCCCCCCTCAATCGCCATGCCACAGCGTCATCCTGATATATTTCAAGACTTTTGTTCATCAATTCCATTGCTCTTGCCAATTTTCCCTGTTTCATCGCCAGCCATCCTTCAAGCTGCAAACCTCTGGTATCATCAGGGTATTTTTCTGCGAAACTGCGAAGCTTATCTTCCGCTTCTTTTACAAGGCCAGTCTGAAGGAAAGTCTGAATTTGCAAAAGACGGTTTTCGGAAGTGTCGTCTATTTCTACAAGCATTTCAGAGTATTTCTTTACGTCATTCCCGTCGTTTAGATACTGGGAAACAACCACAAGACCTTTAAGTACGTCACTATCATTCTGGTCTTTAGCCTGCATTTGAAGCAAAAGTTCCCTGGCCTTGCCCGGCTGGCCTGTCATCAAAAAATGTCGCCACAGCAGTTTTGGTTCCTGCGATTGCACAAGCAGCTCTTCGCCCCTTTTTGCCTGGCCGGTTACTCGATAGTACTCTCCCATACTTTCGAGCACCGCTTGATTTCCCGGTTCGTAGGCAAGCGCCTGCTGCAAAGATGAAACCGCAACAGCATATAATGTATCTTTACGTGCCTGGTCCGTCTCTCTGTCGGCAACTTTTAAGGCCATTTTGCCGAGTAAAAAAGCATTTTCCATACTTGGCGCCATTTTCTGCAGCGCCTGTCTTATAGCCAACGCCCTTAACGGTTCGGCATCGCTTATATATTCCGCATAAAAACCAAGTAATTGAATATCATTCGGATTCAATGCCATGGCTCTATCCAAAGCCGTCTTTGCTTCTGTTATCTGTTCGTCAGTTGCCTGCAGGCCAAGTTTCTGGTTTCTCACGTAAAGCTCACGCGCCAAAACCTTTGCTATATTCCCATTCAGAAGATTCATGGAGGCAGCTTTTTGAATATCAGCCAGCGAAGCATGTTCATTTCCAAGTACTGAATTTATATTACTCCGAAGCATGTAACCGTACGAAAAAACCGGTCTTTGTTTCAAGCAATCATCGACCGCTTCCAGTGCCCCTTTGTAGTCCTGTTTGACCATAGCAACAACAGCAGCAAGGAATTTACCACCGCATCTGTCGAGATTATCCTGCCTGCCGATATCCGCCACTTGTTCGGCCAATTTTACATCTTTTTTCTGCACTGCTATATCCATAAGCGAGGAGGCTGCTGCTTGCCGAAGTTCCATCTTTTTTTCAGCTTCTTTAGAAGTCGTTTCTGCAGCCGTACTGGCACCCGCAGGTACAATACTCAGAACTTTTTTATATTCTTCAACAGCTTTATTCGGCTCGTTGTTGCGCTGGAAGAACGCAGCAAGATACGCGGCTTTGACAACCGGGTCCGGTATATTCGACAGAACTTCCTGCTCTATCTGGTTGCGCCTTTGGGATGAAATATTATTAGGCTCAGAAAGAATTTTCTTGTAAACTAATAAATTTGTATTCTGCGGAAATTTCTCCAAATATTTGTCTGCCAAAGCACTTGCCTTATCTATTTTGCCCTGTGCCAGATAACTCTCGCAAATCGAGACAACTAAATTGTCCTCAACCAAACTTGGCTTCATCGGCAGCAGTTTTTCAACCAATTTAGCCATCGAATCAATATAACTATTCAATTCATCCGACATTGTTTTCAAAGAAGCTGTGTTGTTAGCCTCGGTCTGAGGTTGTACCTGCTGAGCAGTCGCATCGTCAGCTCCTTCTTTCATCGCCTGCTGCCATATACTCGAGCTTTCTTCCATTTGCCTGCGCATGATAGCCGTACGAATTTGTCCCATTTTTGCTGCGGTTAGCGACAACTGAAGTTTAATAGTATTCGGATCTTCAGGGTTCTGCTTTACCAGTTCCTTCGCAGCTTCATCGAATTGCTTTGCGCCAATATAAGCCTCGATACAAAGAATTCTGCTTCTCGAATTTTGCCAATATTCCTTCTCGAAATAATTTATAAAGCCCAATGCCGGATCGTATGCCCGCAATTTAATCAACAGCGCAGCATAATCCAAAAGCACCCCCGGTTTCTGTTCATCAAACCTATCGGCGACGCTCCTGTCACTAATACTCAAGGCATTACTCCAAAAATCAGCGACAGCACCGAGTTCATCAGTATTTTCAAAAAGTTTCCCCAGTGTGTAAGCAATCTGTGCATCTCTTTGTCCGGCAGCTTTAAATTGTTCGTAAGTTGCGACCAGTTGCCGGACAGCAGCATCCCTGTTTCCTTTGGCAAGTTCAAGCATTCCCCGCCATTTAATTACCACCGGCTCTTCTCCGCTTCCATAAAGCTGCTCAATTTCGTGTACGGCCTGTTCAGCATTTGCCATCAATTCCTGTTTCTGAGCGTCGGTCCGGTCCTCAGATGGGTTCAGTATCTGCTCGATATAACAGAGAGCAAGAAAGCTGTCCAACCATATCCTGTTTCTCTTATTAGCCCATTGCTGGGGCCCCTTGGTCTCCTGGGCTCCCGGCAATTGCAGGGCCTGTTTTGCTATTTGCAAAGCATTGCGCAGCGATTCTTTCTCTCCGTAAATGGAAAACTTGCGATAATACAAACCTGCCGCCGTTATTGCGTATTCCACATTTTCCTTGTCGAGGTCGATTGCTTTGGTTATCTGAGCAATTGCTTTGTCAAAACTTTTAAAACCCAGTTTTGCATAAAACCCAGCCAAAGCTGAATATGCCTTTGCATCGGAGCTGAATTTTTCGACCAGTGCCAAATATTGAGGTTCCAGTGCCTTAAGTTGTTCCCTGTCATTTATTTGGGCAATCTGCGGTGTCATCGCGAGCACGTTTATATGGGATTGCAGAGTACCGATAGTATTAACTGACTTTTCCAGAAGTTCCTTAGCCTGTTCCAGACCCTTTTCTTGGCCTTCCATATCACCCCGCGAAGCATAAATATTGCCCCTCGCGATATACGCCTGTGATAGATACAAGTAGGCATCAACGCTATTGGCATCGAGTTCCAGAACCTTTTCCAAATCGCTGATTGAACGCGAAATCAATTCTTCCGGGTCCGTCACCGCTCCTCTTTTTGCTTTTTCCAGTAAAGCCCTGCCTCTGACAATATACAGGTAAGGTCCTAACTTGTCTGTATCAATTGTCCTCGCAGGCAAACCGAAAGTTTCCCATTTGCTTCTTTGTTCGTTTAACAGACCCTGGTTTTCAACTAATTCAATAAATTGCGATGCCTGCTCATCAATGTCCTGCCAAAGGCTTGCCGCTCCGCTGTCAGCCATTATATAAAAGTACATCAGCCGCCCGTAATGTGCTTTAATATTTTTTGGATCCAAGCGGATTATTTCGTTCCAGCAACCTATAACATTGCGCCATTTGTCGGTTTCGAGATACAAATCCGCAAGCTTGAAGAGCATTTTTACCCTGAAGTCATCACTTTTAGACAAAGCGCGAGCTTTTAAATAACAACGGGTGGCTGTTTCATAATCCTTCGCAGCAAAGGCAGCATCGCCGTCTTTGACATATTTTTCAGGGTCGCGGCTAAAGTGTAGAATGATCGCGGTGGTACCCAGTGCAAAAACAATAAAAATAATAAAACCGACAAGTGCTACTTTTTTATTCAGACGTTTTTTTGCCATGACTGTTTTTCCTGTTAGTTAATAAGTTCTTTCTTCTATTTCCATTCTGCTTAATTGTTTTTAAGGGTTCTTAACGATTCTTCAGTATTTGCGGCCAATGTTCCTTTTCCAGGACAGGCAGAATTACTTTTAGAAGTTTCACACTCGCCGCAACCGTTTGTTCCTTACTTGGATGAACCTTTTGGCCAAGTCTCGTATTAAAAAATTTCCATTCAACCTTTGAAAAATACGAATGTTTGTTGAAAATGTTTTTATTCAATACTATTCGCGTTTCTTCTCTGCTGTTAGTGTACTGTCCATTGACATTAAAAACATACAAAACTGAAAAATTACTGCTATTCCACCACTGTTCAGAACTTGTTGTTCCGAAAGTAAGGTATTTTACCAAAATTTCCGGACAATTCAAAATTCCATCAGAATTTTGCGTCTCGGCAGTCTGTAACTTCAACGGTAGTGTTTCAGACGACAGCTTCTGGAAGCCACCACCGGTATAGCATTCCTCCGGTACGTGCGGCACCCTGTCCGGCAGTGAATAATAAGTAACAAAAAGCAAGCATTGGCTCACAGGACTGTCCTGAGGGACATCAGGGTCTTCCAGAACCCACTCGATATAGTCTTCCGTACCGAGCGATTTAAGTATATCCCTATTTTCAATTTTATCCTTCGCTACTATTTTATAGCGGCCTAAACCATTCTGGTCCAGAAGTTCCAGGGATTTCTTCAGCGGGAAAGGCTCTTTCTGCAGATACATTCCGAAACTTTTGACGGCCAGCGACATACCTGCCGCGGATATAAAAAGTATTATAACACATATCATAAAAGCTGGTTGTAAATATGTCTTTATAGCATTATTCATAAACAGTTTTTTTACCTGCTGCTTTTGCGAATTACTATATTCTCTGTATCCGGTTCGGTCTCTTCAACAAATAAATTTGCCATAAACCATGCAAGAAAATAATACAAACCAAAAGCAAGGGGCAACATCGCCAGTCCGAGCATATCGTGGTAGATGCCCTGAGCATATTTGGGATTTATAAGGATATGAATAAATCCGGTAACTGTGACGCGGACCACATTACAAATTATTGCTATCGGGATGGTACTGGCAACTAAAATCAATCGCTGCCAGATAGGCCTGTAATGCAGATAGGCCATTGCGACCCCTAACGCCAGAAAAGCCAGCAAAAGTCTCATACCGCTGCAAGCCTCCGCAACGTCAAGCGGTGGATTTAAAACATTACCTTTATAAATGACATCTATTATTGCGCCGTTTACTGTAGCATCAAGGTGCGGCACGAGATTCAGCACGAAAGCAGCGGCCTTGGCAGCCAAAAACCGCATCGGCATAGTCAAACTGACATAATACCTCTGCGGCAACGGCACCGCAAAAATTAAAAAAACTATCGGAAGCCACGTGTGGTTCAATAAAGTCCAGCCGCCTAAAAACAGAACAATCGCTCCAAGAGTGGCTATCATATCCAAGGGACCGAGGTAACCATATTGGAAATGCACTACATTGAGCAGATAAAATATAATGCCGCAAACGAGGAACAACAAACCAAGATAGTTCGGCTGAAGTTTGAGATTGAGTATTTCCTGCTTGTGCTGGTTGATAAAATATAAACTAAACAATGGAATTAAAAGTCCATGTGACCAGCTCGGGTCCGACCATTTTCCGACAAGCCCTCGAATCTCATTATTAAAAAGCCAGCAGAATAAAATACCTATTATCAGTATTTTTATGTAATCATGCACATCGAGGTCCCGCCAGTCTTTGCGGGGAAATTGCACACAATTTTCATCGCGTTTAGGGTCCTGAACTATCCTTTCTCCTTTAGTTCCCGCATCGGATAAATAAGTATTTTCTGTCATGATTAAACAACTTGCTTAGAACCCGGGGTCAATGCGGCGTATCGGGTCCCAATCAGTGTCAGCAAAATTACGGTCATAAATAAAGCCGAATCCGTAAGTGGCCCGGAAAGCATTACGAAGAACAGCCCGCCACCTTGATGTCGAATGCGTACCTACGTTAATAAGGTCGTTTGGTTTGATGAAAAAATCAGGTTGTTCACCGCTGGCGATCTTGTCCAAATCAACCATCACAATTTCTTCCTTGTCCTTACTGATTCTTCTTACCACTTCGCAGCGTTTCGGCCAAGCCAACGGTCCCAGTCCACCAGCGGCAGCTATTGCCATCTTCAAAGTCATCGGTCTACCCGTCAGGTCAATAAAGCCCTGCGCGTTTATATTGCCCATGATGCAGAATTCACCGATAATATCAACAGGCACCTGAATACTGTCACCGGATTTTATCACCACGTTATATCTCGGGTCACCGCCGGTTAATTTGTCCGCAGGAATCTTTATAACTCTTGTCTGGACTCCTCCGGTTCCAATCTGTTCCCATTCTACCTGCTCCGGAATTTTTTCTTCCGGCTTTATACCTGGTATTTCCACTTCCTTTTTGGGCGCTTCGCCTTCCGGTTTCACCACACCTATCTGAACAGGGACCCATTTGCCATCCTGGAAAATCCATTCAATGCGTCCACGGCTCTGCTCCTGACTCGCCTCGTTCCCGGTACCGGCTGCATCGGTGTTGTAGTTTATTTTTTTATTTTGTAAAACTGCATCTTTAGACCCCTCAGATTTTTCAACAAACTGATTGTCATCGGCCGTAATACCAGTGACAGGGTCGAAACCTTCCGGCAGGGCGACCTCGGCCAATTCCTTTTGCGTCACCATCTCGGCTGAAGTAATTATCATTTGTTGCGACGCGGTATTTGTTTTTTGTGCGCGGGGGGCGATAATTTCCATCATTTCTCGCTCCATTTCAAGCGGTTTTTCCTGCGGCTCCCCGGGCACAACTTTCTGAGGCTCGGATTTACGAGGCTCAATCATTTCCGGTTTAGGAACCTGCGGCGCAACCGGTTCCGCGACAGGCTCCGCTCCCGTTATTTGCCGCGATATGTAAACATAGCTAATGTTAAACTGGCTTATGCCTCCCGCTACCGCAAGCGCATCGAGCAGCCGGAAATCGTGTCGTGGAATAGAATATCTGCTTGGACGCGGCACTCCATTACCGGAAATAGTGAACGTGCGCTTTTGGGAATTTAATAACGTGACAGTAACCGACGGCATCTTCAATATGCTCGGGGAGAGAATCTGCTTTATCTCATCTTCAAGCTGCGCTTCGGTCATACCCTGAGCCTCAACAACTCCGACTTCAGGTATGGAAATCTTGCCGGTCTCGGTCACAATATAGTCATTAGTGAACGGCGCCCCCTGCTGCAGCAATTCGAAAATGGTGATTCTAACTATATCACCTGGACTGAATACGTAATCAGTTTCATAAGCTATGACATCGCTTGGCCGAGGCTCTTCAGCTCCGCCAAACACCGAAGGCGTCTCCTCCGCCACTCCTAACGAATCGAGTATGACATTTACCGCAGGTGTCGGCCTGAATCTGCCTACCTGTGTCGGGTCCCAAAACTTGTTGCCGCAGCCGCTGGCGCAAAAACTCAATGAGATAATCATAGCGGCCAGCTTTATCTTTTCGCAAAAACTACCAAATCCGTGGAACATTACAAACCTCACAATCGGAGCTGCTTATCCGGTAAATTTCATATTTTGCTATTCCTAAAAACGCAGCTTTAGAGTTCAGGTACGATTTACATGCACCCGTACCCGCTATTTTTATCGGTTTAATGCTATCTTTGCTTAATTTTTAGCTTTAAAAAAATCTCTTAATATTTTTCGTAAAAAGAAATTACAGAAATTCGTTACTTATAGCAAATTGAGGGGTTTTCACCCTCTCTCACCTATGTTTCGCAGATTCAATTTGCAGTTATCATAACTCCTTTACTGCAATGCACTTACATAAGCCATAAAATGCGCTTTTCATCAGCTACGTTGCTTTCGATGTGCGGTAAAACTTTGTCAGCTAACAACAAACTGATTTGTATACTGGCTATAAGTGTAGTTTGTTCGCTTAACTCGTTCCGTTCGCGCCCGATAATTGTGTCGATTTCAGTGCAGCAAACACAACTCCCCCGCTGAAAAAAATTAGCAAAAAACCGGTAAAAATCGGTGATTAGCAGTTCCTCGGATTAATTTTGGACAGCCATTCAAACTTGCCTCCCATGTTTAACTGCGTTGACAAAATAGCAGGGTATGCTCGAATTAGCTTTACGCTATACTTTTGGCGGAGTCTCTTCTTGCCCATTTCATAGGCTTAAAAATAGACGATGCAAAGAGGTTTTCTGCCGCCTGTTTTGTCTAAAAATTGTCAGGCCGTCTGCGATTCGAGTGAGCGTACATCTGTCGCTTCGACACCCTTGCGGCCCTGCCCTGTTTCAAATTGAACTCGCTGGCCCTGCTTAAGTGTACGAAATCCCTCCATTTCTATTCTTGTATGATGGACAAATAAATCCTCGCCTCCATCATCAGGTGTAATAAATCCAAATCCTTTAACCTCATTAAACCATTTAACTGTACCGGTAGCCACGTACTTAACTCCTCAGGCCCTACGGCCCGTACTTTAGACCACCTCATTATTGTGTATCAGGAGTTACCTCTCGAGGAACCAAGGCCACCCCGCGAAAAAACTACTGCCTGTTTTTATTTTCCCACGATTGATGCAATGCCAATATGTGCTAAAAGAGTATATTTGTCAACAACTTTTTTGCACTTTTTTAAGTAGAACTTGAAATTTATCTCGACTGTAAAAATGGGAAACCTTTGCCTAATAGCTAAAATAGCTAAAGGCTTTGACGCAATTTCATTTCACTTAACCCTTATTTATCGCTGGGGTTTTCCCCAACATGCAGTTTTGAAAGCTGTTCCATCAGGGCATATCTGCGGGCGGTATCCTTCTTGGCAAGAGCCATCAGTTGCGCCGCCAGTTCCGGCTTGGAAGTCTTCAGCGCACGATAACGGTTCTCATTATAGAAATATTCTTCCGGGTCGAGTGTCGGCGCCTTCGAATCGAGCTGCAGCGGATTTTTACCCTGCTCAATGAGTCTGGGGTCGAATCTATAAAGCGGCCAGTGTCCGCATTCAACGGCCTTTTTCTGTTCCTGATAACCGGTCGCAAGGTCGAAACCATGAGCGATGCAGTGAGCGTAGGCAATGATAAGCGACGGACCCGGGTAGTTTTCAGCCTCTACAAAAGTTTTGACCGCCTGATTCGGATTTGCGCCTATCGCTATATTGGCTACGTAAATATTTCCGTACGTCATCGCCAGCATACCGAGGTCTTTTTTGGGCATCGGTTTTCCACCAGCAGCGAATTTAGCAATCGCGGCTCTCGGTGTTGATTTGGACATTTGCCCACCAGTATTGGAGTAAACTTCGGTATCAAGAACAAGTACGTTTACATCGTTGCCGCTTGCCAGGACGTGGTCGAGTCCGCCGTAACCGATATCGTACGCCCAGCCGTCACCACCAACCGCCCAGACGGATTTGCGAACCAGATAATCGGCAACAGCCAGCAATTGTTCGCAGTCGGCGCATTTGCTTTTGCCGCACTGTACCTTCAATTGTTCAATTCTCGCGCGCTGTGCCTCGACGGCATCTTGCTGCGGATTATTAGCAATCGTCGCTGTGCTAATTTCTTCCGCAAGTTTCGCATCAACGCAACCTGCCTGCGCTACTTTCGCAAGCAGTCCCAATGCCACATCTTTAAATTTATCAACCGCCAGGCGCATCCCCATCGCAAACTCGGCGTTGTCTTCAAATAAGCTGTTGTTCCACGCCGGTCCCCTGCCGTCACTGCGTTTGGTATATGGCGTCGTGGGTAGATTGCCGCCGTAAATTGACGAGCATCCAGTCGCGTTCCCGATATAAAGCCTGTCCCCGAAAAGCTGTGTTAAAAGCTTTACATAGGCCGTTTCACCGCAGCCGGCACAGGCACCGGAATACTCGAACAATGCCTGTACCAACTGACTGCCCTTAACGGTATCAGCCTTGAAAAGTTTGCTGTCCGTGTTTGGAATAGACAGGAAGAATTTATAGTTTTCGCGCTCTTGTTCACGAAGCGGCTCCTGAAGTTTCATATTAATTGCCTTGCGTCCTGTCGGCTGCTTGTTGGCGTCTTTCTCTTCCGCCGGACAGGTAAGCACGCATGCGCTGCAGCCGGTGCAATCCTCAGGAGCGACCTGCACGGTGAATTTCATTCCCGCGAATTCCTTGCCCTTGGCGTCTATGTTCTTAAAGGTCGCTGGCGCGCCTTTTAAATGTTTACTGTCGTATATCTTGATTCTTATCGTCGCGTGAGGACAAACCAGCGAGCATCTCCCGCACTGGATGCAGACTTCCGGCAGCCATTCGGGAATTTTTACAGCGATGTTGCGCTTTTCGTATTGCGTTGTCCCGGTCGGATATTTACCGTCAGCGGGCATTTTACTGACCGGCAGCTTGTCACCGCGAAGCGCCATAATCTCAGCGGTAACATCCTTTACAAAAGCCGGCGCATCCGCGGGAACAACCTCCCGCATCCTTATTTTACTGGTCACCTTGCCTGGCACCTTGACCTCATAAACCCGCGCAAGGGCGCCGTCCACCGCGGCATTATTCATCGCGACAACTTTTTCACCCTTATTGCCGTAGCTTTTTTGTATCGCGCCCTTGATGGCCTTGAGTGCCGTCTCCAGCGGTATGATGTTGCTTATTTTGAAAAACGCTACCTGCATAATCGTATTGATTCTGGCGCCAAGACCAATCTCCTGCGCAAGCGAAATAGCGTCGATAACGTAGAATTTCAACTTCTTGTCAATTATCTGCTTTTGCATTTCCTGCGGCAAAGTGTCCCACACTTTGTCCGCCGAGTGCATGCTCGTCATCAGGAAAATTCCACCTTCTTTGGCCTGCGAAAGCATATCATATTTTTCAAGGAAGCTCGGATTGTGGCATGCAATGAAATCGGCCCTTGCTATAAGATACGGCCGGCGAATCGGCTTTTTACCGAACCGCAAATGGGATATCGTGATAGCGCCTGCCTTCTTTGAGTCATATACAAAATAGCCCTGCGCGTTGTTGTCCGTCTCCTGGCCGATAATTTGTATTGAATTATGATTTGCACCAACCGTACCGTCGGAACCAAGACCATAGAACATCGCCGTATAAAGCCCTTCGGCAGGCAGCACGAACGACTCATCTACATCGAGGCTCGTCTTTGCCACGTCATCGATGATGCCTACGGTAAAGCCGTATTTCGGATTGGCGGAATCGAGATTATCGAAGACGGCATTGGCCATCGCGGGCGTAAATTCCTTCGAGCCAAGCCCGTACCTGCCGCCGACAATCAGCGGATACGTCTTGAAAGGCGACTGTCCCTTCGACATCGCTTCGCCCACCGCCGAACGGATGTCCACATAAAGCGGTTCACCCAGCGAGCCGGGTTCCTTTGTCCGGTCGAGCACCGCGATTTTCTTTACGGTTTTCGGTAAAGCATCAATGAAATGTTTTACACTAAAAGGCCTGTAAAGCCGAACTTTTAAGACGCCGACCTTTTCGCCCTTCGAAGCGAGATATTCCACCGTCTCGTGAACGGTCTCTGCGCCGGAACCCATAATCACAATGACCTTTTCCGCATCCGCGGGGCCGACATAATCGAACAAATGATAACTTCGCCCGACTATCTTTGCGAATTTGTCCATCGTATCCTGAACAATTCCCGGCACAGCCTGATAGAACTTGTTGACCGTCTCACGGCCCTGAAAATAAACATCCGGGTTCTGCGCGGTTCCGCCAATCATGGGCCTGTCCGGTGAAAGCGCGCGGGCCTTTGCCGCGATGACGAGCTTGTCATCTATCATCGCGCGGATATCATCAAACGTGAGCTGCTCGACTTTTTGAATTTCGTGGCTTGTCCTGAAACCGTCGAAGAAATGCAGGAACGGTATGCGGGAAGCTAATGTCACCTGCTGCGCAATAAGAGCGAAATCCATTACCTCCTGAACGCTGTTAGAGCACAGAAATGCAAAACCGGTCTGACGGCATGCCATCACGTCGCTATGGTCGCCGAATATCGAAAGCGCCTGGCAGGCCAGCGACCGTGCTGAAACGTGGAAAACCGTCGGTAACAATTCGCCCGCGATTTTGTACATGTTTGGTATCATCAGCAAAAGTCCCTGCGAGGCGGTAAAGGTCGTTGTCAAAGCGCCCGCCACCAATGAGCCGTGCACCGCGCCCGCAGCGCCGGCTTCGGACTGCATCTCCGTTACCGAGGGAACACTTCCCCAGATATTCTTTTCGCCTCTGGCCGTTTTCTCATCCGAAATCTCGCCCATCGGCGAACTCGGAGTAATAGGATATATAGCTATAACTTCGTTCGTGGCATGCGCCACGTACGCCGCTGCCGCATTGCCGTCTATCGTTACCTTTCTGCGTTCCATAACTTTTCCACTTTCCTTACAAAAATAATGTTCCAAAGGAACCCTGCTTTATAGCACTTTTTCCCCCTCTCGGCAATTGTATTCTTCGTAGAATTGACCAGAACTCTCAACTTGCCCCAAAACAGCGCTAAAACCGGAGTATAAAATAATTTACACCACCCCGCCCAAAAGGTTCATCGCTTAAACAACTTTAGGGCGTGTTTTCGTCGGTCGAGATATACTTGCCGATAACGCTGCTTATCCGATTGGCACGTCAGGGTCTTTTATTTCCGAAGTTCGGCTGCGCAGGTTTTAGCCGCAGCGAGGCGCTGGGCCGCGAAATCCCAGTTGGCAAGCTTCATGAAATTATCCACCCACTCGCCGCGATTGTTCTGATATTTCAGATAATACGCGTGCTCCCAGACATCGCATACCAATAGCGGCACAACGCCCCAGATAGTCAAATTCTGATGTTTTTCGCATTGCAGCACCAATAGTTTGCCCGCAACCGGTTCAAAGGCAAGCACGCCCCAGCCGCTTCCCTCAACTGCCTTTGTTGCGGCGGCAAACTGCGCCTGCGCGCTGTCCGCAGAGCCGAAGCTTTCATCTAATGCTGCCTTCAGTTCCGCCGGCATCTGCCCGCCGTTACCCCCCGGCTTCATCGAGTGCCAGAACAGCGTATGCAGAATATGCCCGCTGCCGTTAAATGCAAGGTCGATTGACAAGCATTTTATGGCGGCAAAATCTCCGGCCTTGCTGGCGTCGGCCAGCTTCGATAAAGTACTATTTAGTCCTTTGACATACCCTGCGTGATGTTTGTCGTGGTGAATTTTGAGCGTCTGTGCCTCGTACATCGGCTCCAGTGCATCATACCCGTACGGCAAAGGCGGAAGTGTGTATTGCCCGTTTTCAAACACGCCTGTGAAAGCACTCATACTGCCTATATTTTTTCCCATTGCCATATTCATCTCCTTCTTAATTTGTTCTGCTGCATAAAGTTTTCCAGTCATCACTCCAATTACAGATGCTGCACCGATTTTAAGAACATTGCGCCTCGAAAGTGAATCGTTGTTCATACTTGCCTCCCATTTCATCCGCCTATGGCGGATTAACATTAGTTTCAACCCAATTTAATTAGCTTCACTAACTTCGCTTTGTATCGTACGGCATTTGCCCAACAAAAGCAATTATTTTTCTGCTCAGTGGAAAAGGGGGAAATGCTATTTGTCGAGTTTAAAAAATTTCAGCCAGAATTCCGTTTCGCCTTCGGTAATGCCTGTGCGCTTGGCGGCTGGTTCCGGCTCACGCCGCTTGCGGTTTAATTTCTTAAAAACCTGCCCCCAGAAATCATCCGCTGTAATAGCTACCGCCTTTCTCGCCTTGGCCGCCTTTATCAATCTGTTGTCATTGCTTACAACCGTCAGCCGTTTCGGTGCGGTGCTGGCCTTGATTCTGTTTTCGATTACCGTGTCCGCGTCGGTCGCAGAACCTGAAAATGAAACCTCAAAATTTGCTGTCCCCGCGAGCCCGCTTTTATCCAACGGTCCTCGCCCGTCGAAAATAACTTCCCCTCTTTGCTTGGTTTGCCTTAAATATCCGCTGATTAATTTACACAGTTGAACTTCACTAATGATTTGTCCCTCCGTCATTGCCTTGACCGCGTAAAGCAGATTATGCCCATCAATAAGTATCGGCATTTTTCAATCCGCCGAAAATCGCACTTCTCCGCCTACTATCGTCTTCAAAACCTTGCCGCGGAGCTTCCAGCCGTTGTAGGGACAATTCCTGCTCTTGGAGCGGAACTTATTCACATCGACCACATATTCGGCATCGGGGTCTATAATGGTGACATCGCCCTGCTTGCCCTTGCTAAGCGTCCCCTTATCGATGCCGATTACCTTGGCGGGTCTTTCCGTCATCAGCCTGATGAGTCCCGGCCAATCAAGAATCTTCGGCTCAATCAAAGCCTTTATATAAAGCCCAAGCGCGCATTCGAGGCTGACCATTCCAAACGGCGCGGTCAGAAATTCCAGTTCCTTCTCACTTTGCAGATGCGGCGCATGGTCGGTAACAAGTGCATCAACCAAACCATCCGCGATGGCCTGCTTTAACACATCGATATCTTTTTCGGTTCGCAGCGGCGGATTGACTTTGTAATTCGTGTCGTACCCCTCGCAGCACTTTTCCGTCAAAAGCAGATGATGCGGCGTAACTTCGCACGTCACCGGCAAAGAATCCTTCTTGGCCTGTCGAATCAACTCAACTGAGCCGGCGGTGGATATATGTTGAGCGTGATAACGCACTTTCGCCTTTTTCACAAGCTGGATGTCGCGCCACAACATTGCTTCTTCCGCCAGCTTATCCATACCGGGAAGCCCCAGTATCGTCGAGTAATATCCCGAATTCATCACACCGCTGCCGACGAAGCTGTTGTCCTGGCAGTGCTGCGCTATCACCACATCGAACATCGCGGCGTATTTCAAAGCCCGTAGCATCACCGCAGGGTCCTGCACACCGTTGCCGTCATCGGTAAAACCGACCGCTCCTGCCTGCGCCATAAAGCCCATCTCCGCAAGCTCGATACCTTCGCGTTTTTTGGTGATGGCCCCCATCGTATAGACATGGGTCTTTCTCGCCTGCCTGCCCTTGCGGTGGATGTATTCGACATCCGTTTCATCTTCGATAGGCGGTGTTGTATTCGGCATACAGACAACGGAGGTAAATCCCGCCGCCACTGCCGCCGCCGAACCGCTTGCTATCGTCTCTTCCTCTTCATCGCCCGGCTCACGGAAATGAACGTGAATATCAATCAGCCCCGGTGTCACCAGCTTGCCCTTGGCGTTAATCACATTCTTGACAGCCTTATCGACCTTGCCGACTTGTGCGAACTTTTCATCGGCAATCAAAACGTCGCATACCTTGTTGATGCCGTTCGCCGGGTCTATTACACGTCCATTTTTTATTAAAAGTTCAGAACTCATATTTCTTTATTCAACTCTCGCGGTGGCCTGATTGACGAGGAACAGCACCGCCATTCTTACCGCAAGACCATTTGTAACCTGCTGCAAAATTACGCTGTTGGCGCCGTCGGCGACTTCGCTTTCCATCTCCACACCCCTGTTAATCGGTCCTGGGTGCATAACAAGAACATCGGGTTTGGCTTTTTTCATCCGGTCAACCGTCAGACCGAAATAATGCGAATATTCTCGCACCGACGGGAAGGGATTTCCACCAAGCCGTTCGAACTGAATCCGCAGCATATTTATCACGTCAACTTTTCCAATTACCTCATCGAGCGAGTAGCTGACCTTTACCGGCAGTTGCTCCACCTGCGCCGGTATCAGCGTCGGTGGGCCGACGAATGTAACCTCCGCGCCCAGTTTCGTCATCGCCCACATATTGCTGCGGGCTACTCGTGAATGCGCGATATCACCGACTATCGCGACCTTCAGACCTTTAAGCGAGCCTTTCAATTTGCGAATGGTGTAAACGTCCAAAAGCCCCTGCGTCGGATGCTCGCAGTACCCGTCGCCGGCATTGACCACGCAGGCGCTGATATTTCTGCTCAAAAACAGCGGCGCCCCGCCAGCGTTGTGCCTGATTACAACGATGTCAATCCCCATCGCTTCGAGATTCTTGGCAGTATCCAAAAGCGTCTCGCCCTTGCTGACCGAACTTGTCTTCATCGTAAAATCAATCACGTCGGCGCTTAAGCGGCTCGCCGCAAGTGTGAAACTATTCCGCGTCCGAGTACTGTCCTCGAAAAACAAATTCACAACGACCTTGCCGCGAAGAGGCGGCGCTTTTTTGATTGAACGCGTGCTTATCTGCTCAAAACCCTGTGCGGTGTCAAGAATATAGGTGATTTCCTCGGCGGATAGCTCCCTCAAGCCGAGCAGGTGTTTTCGATTCCATTCGAATTTTTTATCTTTCCCTGAAGCAGCCATATTTTTCCCAAATACGCCGTAGGCGTATAAATACGACTTATTCTATAATCACCTGGTCTTTGCCATCCGACTCGACCAGATTTACCTGCACTGATTTGCCCGGCTTTACGTCCGCCTTGTGCCCAACGTAGTCAGCCTGTATCGGAAATTCCCGTCCCGACCTTTCGACAAGCACCGCAAGCTTTATCGCTTTGGGTCGTCCAAGGTCTATCAGAGCGTCGAGCGCCGCTCGCGTACTTCTGCCGGTATATAAAACGTCATCGTACAAAATTATGAGTTTGCCATCTACATCGAACCCGATTTCAGTGGTTCGGACCTGTGGGCCGGCGCCGGCACGCGGTGAATTCAAATCGTCGCGGTACAGCGTTATATCCAGAGCGCCGCACGGAATTTCTTTTTTGCGATTCTTTGAAAGTTTTTCCGCCAGCCTCTGGGCCAGAATTTCCCCCCTGCTGCGAATACCGATAACGGCTATCTCGACTTTCGGCGGTGTTTCGGAAATAATACGCCGGGCCTGGTCTTCGAGGATGCGTTCAATTTGTTCGGAATTCAGGATTACTTTCATATTTAAATTAAAACCTTTGCCCACGCAAAGCCGAAATAGTCGCATAAGTATAGCATCTGCCGCTGATAATGCAAGATTTCTCAGCAAAGTTTTTAAAAAGCTGCCTGCTGATACTGAAAACGCGGAAAAAGTACCGCTGAAAGCCACATTTTTATACAACAATGGGCTTGAAAAAAGAGTTGCTTTATGGTATCATACGTATTTGTGATTGTGATGAAAATCAGGCGGAGGGGAGGGTTTGTTTAAAGGTTCGTCAATAGGTGATGTCCTATAATATAAGAAAAATCCTGGCTATCTGTGCGATAGTGGCAGCATTTATCATTTTACTGCCGCATAGAACATTTGCCGAAGCACAGCAGCCCCCTGCCGAAAAAATATTGCAGCCGCAAGGATTAAATCAAACAGGTATCTACGCAATTCAAAAATTAGACCCTAATTTGACTGGTTCGGGTGTAAAATTCGCTGTTCTCTGCCGCAGCAACACCTACGTCGAAGGACAGCCTCAAAACGATTACCGCCCGGATATCAGCCACGATTGTTTTGCCTCAAGCAAAATAGTCTTCCATGACCGCGGCACACTACCGGCGGTAACTTCGCCTCATTCGACCGCCGCCTGTTCAATCCTGCTTGGCAGTGACCCAAATGCGTATAACGAACAACTGGGCGACTTGAATTATCAGGGCATCGCACCGCAGGCCAAGGCGGATGTTTATGAATTTTGGCATTTTTTAATCAACAATGTATTCCCGCAACTGCCACCCGACGACGACATCATCACCGCGAGTTTCGGCAGTCCCTTCGACGACTGGTGGACAAGAGGAATCGAATCCCTCGCTGACAAATACGGCCTCACAGTTGTGGCCAGCATCGGCAACGGTTCGGACGCACACGATTCCGCCCTGTATCCGGCGGCCGGTTCGAACGTCATCGGTGTTGGTGTCATCGATTCCGTGGAATCCGTAAATCCCGTAATAAACCTGACGAATTTCGCACTGGCCTGGCCTGAACATTCGAGCTGCGGACCGACCGGTGACAACCGAACCAAACCGGACATCGTCGCACCGGGTAATTGTCTTGCCGCCGATGAAATTGCATACGACAGCTACGAACCTACCGGCAACTGGTCAAGTTTTTCAACTTCTGTTGTTGCCGGCGCCGCGGGACTGCTCGCGCAAAAGGCCAAACAGACACAAGGTCTTTACCCAGCGGTATCTCCGCAAGGCGGCAACTGTGTCATAAAAGCCATTCTGCTCAACTCCGCAAGGAAGCTGCCCTACTGGCATAAAGGGCAGCTATCTAAAGATGACGACCACCTTGTCCCGCTCGATTACGCCCAGGGCGCAGGCCTGCTGGATGCACTCAGTGCTTACCAGCATCTTATCGCTGGTCGTGCAGAACCCGGCAAAGTTAAAAATATCGGCTGGGACTTAAACAACCTCGATAAAAATAAAAACATCTACAATCTCTACATTTCGGAACCGGTTGGCAAATATATCGTCGCTACTGCGGCCTGGA
>Ga0214473_10000310_pt1 | contig 68639 bp, 59 predicted proteins | sample RVTome_7_FD_203509 | JGI IMG/M metagenome (GOLD analysis project Ga0214473, IMG submission 203509) | Soil microbial communities from uranium-contaminated site in the Upper Colorado River Basin, Wyoming, United States - RVT98D197 | ecosystem: Environmental > Terrestrial > Soil > Contaminated >...
GCCAAAATTTCGTCTGCCATACTCAAAGCGCGTAGTCATTTTTAGCGTAAAAAAGCACATTGTTAAAATAGGCAAGTTGTTGGATTTTGGATTTTCCCCCCTGCACACAGGTGGCAGGGCTAATCGTCGAAGATACTTTGGCTACAATATATCCGAAATCGGAATAGAAGAAGCATCTTTTTTATTTATTGGGGTTTTATTTATTTGATGTAGCGGAAGTTTTTCATTGGGGGGAAAGTTAGTTTGTTGGTTTGGGGGGATGATTTGGCTTGGTGCGGAATGGCCGGAATCGGGATAGAGAGACGAGATTTTTTTATATAGGGAAATACTGGGCCTCGGATAACAAGGTTTCCGGGGTCTGCGCTTCGCTTCGAGAGGAGATTTTAGTTTTGAGTGGTTGGTATTAAGTTTTGACCCGTTCGACGCGTCCCGAATGAGTCGGGACTTGCTCAGGGCGACACAAGGTGTCGGTGGTTTGTGGTGCAAAGTACTTTGCGACGCAAAGTAGATTTCATTTATTATTTATGATTTTCGATTTTATATTTTGAGGGTAAAAAGACATCTGTGTACAATTTGTACAAAACGTACGATTTGTACACGAACATGTAAGAATGAAAAAGTTAAGAAGTTTTTTGCGGACGGCAAATCGGTGTGTGCAAGATGCAGGTTGAATTTGCAAATTGCGGTTTTCGCTGAACAGTCTGCTTTGGAGCAGTCGCTCAAGATTTTCGTTTTGGTGATTTTTTCAGTTCTGCGAGCAACCTCATATCAGCGACAGGGACGATGGCGAAGAGCGGTTTGCCGCCGCGTTCCACCAAGATGCGTTCATTGCCATAAACCGCCCTGTTTACATATTCAGCGAGATTAGCCCGGAATTTAGATATTTGCACATCTGCCATCGTCTGTTCTCCTATCGATAGAGAATATATTTGTGTACAATTTGTACATTACGTACAAAACGTACACGAGGGTGGAAGAGTTGTCAACAAATATTCATGCGGAACTATGCCAGACAAACTTGGGGAGGTGATCTGTAATAATAAAACGGCCAAGCCGATATAATCAGTCTGTGTACAATTTGTACAAACTGTACTATTTGTACACGAAGGGGTTGGAGTGTGACGAAGGAATGTAGAATTAAGAATTTAGAAGTGTGGAAACGGCAAGGCCGGTGGCGGGACCCGTTCGACGCGTCCTGAATGAGTCGGGACTTGCTCAGGGCGACGCGAAGCGTCGGTGGTTTGCGGGGCAAACTTGAATCCATGATTAGCGGTTTGTGTTCGTGGAATTTGCAGTATTTATTTCTGAGGCCGGTATGAGCACCGTCCGGTATCACGCAGGCAATTCGCCGCAGTGAGAATTTAAGGCGAACTGAAGAAATAAATAGGTTGGTTTTTGGGTGTCTGTGTACAATTTGTACAAATTGTACGATTTGTACACGAAGGTATTAGAAGCAGTTTTAAGTCTTTAGTTTTGAGTGGTTGGTATTAAGTTTTGAGTTGGGGGGATTTTGCATTTTGGATTTTAGAGTTTGGATTTTGGATTTTGGATTTTGGATTCGGGCGAAAACGTCGCCATGCGATTCAATTATGTATGCGTTTTGCAGTTGCGGTTAAAAAGGCAAAAAGGCGCTTTACAACATCCTGTTCGATGGTAAAATAAATAAAACAACTTGGGGAATACAACAGGGGCGAGAAGCGAGAAAACAATTTATTATTTACAATTTAATATTTATTATTGAACGGCAGAAGATGGGTCCCCTGTTGTGAGCCGAGGAAGCAACACTCGGGGATCTTCGCTACGCCCGCCGGAGGCGAGGCAAACTACGAGAAGGAAAAAATCATGCCGGATGGAGCGGTGGAAATGGGATTGGAGTTAATTTTATTATGCTAAAAAAAGTGATAATCTTACGAGTATTGTCCGGATTAATAATGTTAGTCATTTTTGCTATTGCGGGCTGTGCTACACCGACTGTAGTCACTGAATATGACCTGCCCAGTCAGAACCTCGAAGCGAAGCCTGAAGCCGGCCTGTCAAAAGTAGTGTTTTTTAACAACTCCAATTTTTTGACGCATGGCATAGATCGATCCGGGTACGTGACAATTAAAATTAACGGAAAAGGCCTTGCTACTCTGCAAATACACAATTATGTCCAGATATTTTTAGCGCAAGCTGAATACGACCTTTATATGGCTCATTTGGATATACTTCTTTTTGAGAGTAACCACAAATTAAAGGTAGATAAAGATGAACTGTTTGTCGAGATTTATGCTACGACTATCTCAAACGAGTATAAAATTGTAGATCAGTTGCCCGCCAACTTTATAAAAATATACAAACCGGCTTATATAAAGAAATAAACTAAGTTCATAAGGGTTTGTATTTCGTCCGCCGGAGGCGGATAAATATATCGCAGTTCGTATATTGTTCAAGGAATTAGGGATTTCTGCTTAAGGACGATAAATCATAGCAGTGCAAGAACGTGATTTATAGAAAAGGTGTTAGAACAATAGTGAATGCCATTTTTTGTATTTACGGTGACGCCAAAGGCGACGATATAGGCCAGATTCTTGGTTATTGGTCTCATTTTTCTGATGTAATCTCTTCGCAAGCAAAGTGTTCTGCAAAAGGGATTGCCTTTGTTTCGTTGGATGGAGAAAATATCAACTATGTGATGGCCTATCATAAAAGTGGACGAGTTGCAACGCAAACTGATAGATTAACATTTAATAGACCGATTTATCTAAAACCTCTGCTATCATTGACATCTATTAAGAATAGTTTGCCAAATAAGTTCAAAAAATATTTCCAGAATCAAACATCCGTGGGAATTTCAGTTTTATCGGCTAACGTATATCAATTGCTAATAGGATATATACAATACAATCATCCAAGGATAGCTATTAAAATTAAGGAACTTCTGAAAGAATTAAATGGCCCCAAAACCACTTATCGACATAATAGTGCGGTAATAGCCGCTCATGAAAAAGATGCGATTTGTTTAGCACTAAGAGTTAGTGGCTTTGAAGATGACGATGTGCCAAAATGGTCGCAGGAAAGCGAATCAGCTCCATTTCTTCAAGGCTACAAGAGTGTTGTGATAAGAGAAGATTCAATGGTTATTCACGATTCACAAGTTTTTGGTGATTGGAAAAAAATCAAACAATTTGTGGTTGGGGCGGCAGAATTTAGAAAAGAGGGCCATAAATTAACAATTATTAATGTCAACCGTCACAAAATCGAGGAAACCTTGGGGGTTGACCTGATAATGTACCACCATACATATAAATCATATGTGCTCATTCAGTATAAGAGAATGACTAAAGAGGGCGACTCATTATGTTATCGACCAGCCAATCAGTCGTATCATTCCGAAATCAGTAGAATGAAAGAGTTTCAAAAAAGCTTATTGCAATCAAAAGAACATATGCCACATAATTATCGGCTTAATGATGAGTTCTTCTATTTCAAATTGTGCCCGGCAGAAATTACGACACCGATGTCAACTGAGATGATCAAAGGAATGTATTTACCAATCTCGTATTGGGAATTGCTTTTGTCATCCGCGGAGACATTAGGCGACAAAGGCGGCAGGTTGCTTAATTATAGTAATATCAAACGTTATATAAATAATACACTTTTTATAGAATTGGCCCAGAATGGCTGGATTGGCAGTCGCGTAGCAAATACAGAACTAATAACTGCGCAAATCCAAGAATCAATTCAAGGGGATAAATCATTGATTTTAGCAAACTATACACCGAATGAGAGCAACATATTTTGAGTTCGTAAGATAAGCAACTTATTGCCCATGCTGTTTAAAAAATTAAAGCCAGCCGGTCGTAAATGGCTGGTGAGGAGCAAAAAACGATAGGTATGGAATAAAAACGCAACTTCATAAAAGGATAATTAAATGGATAATGGTAAGGCATTGGAAATCATACAAAGACTTGCTGATGGAGTAGATCCTTGCACCGGTGAGATTTTCCCAGCGGACAGTCCTTATCAGAATGCTGATATTGTGCGGGCATTGCACACAGCTATCGAAGCTCTTGAAAAAAGCGCAAAGAATGCGGAGCGTAAAAGGCTATTGCCAGCCCGTGCAGGAAAATCATGGGATAGGGCTGAATGTGATTTGTTGGCCAAAAGATTCGACGATGGCGCAAACATTGCGCAGTTAGCAAAGGAACATCAACGTACTCGTGGCGCAATACAATCGCAACTCGTAAAACTCGGAAAAATCACAATCCAATAAGCTTCACGTTTGCAACCCACGGGAAACCACAGGCTAAATACGCCACCGTCAAGGCCGGTGGTTTGGGGGGTAAATTTTGAAGGAATTAGGGCGGGCACAAGGCCAGCCCCTACGAGGGGCGAAACCGGATTAAAATTGTCGCAATTTGAATCGGAAATGCGTCGTTTTTGGTAGCGAAACAAGCGATTTTGGGATGGGATTGCCGCGTAAGGCTCGCAACGACGGGGTCGACTGAAGGTAGAAATGCGGGGACGCCGAATAGTTCGACAGGCTCACCACAAGACGGCGGGATTGCCACGCCCGCCACACAAAGACCCACCGGATAAATCCGGGGGCTTTCGGATTTGCGTCGTCGCGGCGAAGGCGGTCATTTTTGGAAGTGTTGCCGGATTTTGGCGGCAATCTGGGGGTCTGTCATCTCGTCAACAGTTTCAACTGCGACAATTCGGTCACCGAGATTTTTAGTTTCAAGATGTTTTTTGAGCTGGCCTTTAGCCTCGCCTGGGCCAAGTATCAGAATGGCTTCGGCATCGCGGATGGAGGCGATTACATCATTGTAGTAGATGTCGAGATGGCCGAGGAACGCTCTATCTCGGTGGTCCCCGGCGGCAAGCGATTGCGATTCAAACGGACCTTCGTGACGTGAGGTGGCGGAACGGCGGTCCTGTTTTTCGACGTGTGATGTTATGAGTTTTATTTCCTGCTTTTCGCCGGTCAGAAATACGATGACGGCCTTTTTATGGTCAATCCACAAGCCCACTTTGCTTTTCATAAATTCCCCCTTTCTTTATCGAGTTCAAGCTGCGTTTACCCCCTGAATAAATTTTTATCAAGTCAGCTTTGTACCGGAGTATAACATAAAGTTTGGGGAAAGCAAGGGTTTTAAGGGTGGAAAATTTCGAATTTAGAATGTCGAATGCAGAAGTAAAAAAATTCTGGGTCCCGTATAAAAGTCCGGGATCTGCGCTACGCTACGAGGGGCTAAATTTTATATGAAAATAAACCGGACCCCGAAGTTTCGGAGCCCGGTTATCGTATACTTATCAATAGTTGAATTTGGTGATTTGTTAGAAGCGTTCTCTCCTTCCACCGCCATAACCACCACCACCGCCACCGCGTCCTCTGCCGCCACCACCACCGAAACCACCACCGCCGCCGCGAGGTCGCTCAACGCGAGGCCGTGCTTCGTTGACGCTGACAGCTTTGCCCTTGATGTCTTTGCCAGTCATCCCTGCGATGGCTGCTGTGGCTTCTTCTTTCGAGGGCATTTCCACAAACCCGAATCCTCTGGATTCGCCGCTGAATTTGTCCGTTATGATGTTGGCGGATGTGACCTGGCCAAACGCTTCAAACGCCTGACGTAAATCGTCGCCGGTAGCGTCAGCGGACAAATTGCCTACATAAATGTTCATTACACTATCCTTTCAAAAAAATAGATTACACCGGACACCCGATGTTTAATTAGTTCCTTTACATACCAAATAACACAAAGAATAGCAAGGGTATTCTACTATTTTTTTTCAGCTTCGTAATACTGATGGTTCGGATAGCTTTTATCAGCGTTATAAATAAACGACGACAGCCTTTTTATGGTCACTATGGAGACGAACAGACAATGCGTCGCATTGGAGAATTGGCGGAGCTATCGGCGTGAAAAATCCGAAATCCGAATATCGAAATACAAAATGGTTCGACAAGCTTACCGCAGTCAATATCGAAATCAGAGTGTTCAAAGGTTCAAAACGTCGCCGTTCGGTTCGACTTCGCTCACCACGAGCCGGCGACAGCTAAACGAAAAGGAATCGCCCACCGGCACAGGTCCGGCAGCTAACCGAATTGGAATGACCCGGAATATAAAAAGAAAGGTTGACAGGCGGAGGGAATGTGGTATGATTGGCGGAGCATATAAGATTAGAAATCTTTAGGCCGTAAAGGGAAGACAACTAACCTTTTGCGGCTTTTTTTGTTTAGCACAGTGCTTAAAGGATGGGACAATGAAGAAACCGCTAAAGATATCGGTTGAAGGACGGAAATGCATATTTCCGGAGTGCAAGTGCATCCTGAGTATCTATAACGACGGGATTTACTGCCGTATGCACCAAGAGCAGGTTTCTCAGGCTGAGCGGTCCAGGGTTGCAATTAATCCCGCGGCGGCGGTGAAATAAGAATGAAGGGTCATTCGTCTTCGATAGCATCTTCGACTTTTTTGAGCAGTTCCGGACCTAATGCCATGCTGTGCTCGAGAGCGTGCGCACCGGCTTTCTGCAGGACTTCTTTAATGGTTTGGCCTCGAATAACGTGGTTGCATTTCGAAGTGTGATTAATCTTGCTGCAATAAAGTACTTTTGGCATAGCATTGTCCCCTTCTTATCTTAGGAAATAATAAACTAACGGTAATCGTATGGAAATGTACGATTTGCATCAATTGGGGGAAAAGCTGCTTTTCGGGTAGCGGTTTGTCCTATTGAGTTAATGGGCGGCAGTCAATTTCGTATATCGCAGATAGTATATAGTATATTGGGGAAGTAAATAAAAAATGGGAGATTGCCACGGCCTAAACGACAGGCCTCGCAACGACAAGGTCGGATTGCCGCACCCCGCAAGGCGAGGTTCGCAATGACGAAAAAAACCCCTTGCGGTTTTCATGCCTGCGCAGTAGTATTGTGGGTTTTCGTAAAAAGGCCGAGAATAGAAACGAATTTTGGAGGTTTTGAAAGTGGCAGAGGCTGGCAATATACGTAATATCGTGCTGTTGGGGCATGGGGGAAGCGGTAAAACGAGCTTAGCAGAAGCGATTTTGCATAAAACAGGCGTAACGAACCGCTTAGGCAGCGTGAACGACAAGACGAGCATTTTAGATTATTACGAAGAGGAAAAGCAGCGGCAGCATTCGATAAAGTCGTCGGTGGCGTTTGTAACTTACGGCGGGAAACTGATTAACATCATCGATACACCGGGTTCACCGGACTTTATGGGGCCTGCGATAAAGGCGATGAGCGGCGCGGAGACGGCGGTGATAGTGATAAACGCGACGTCGGGTGTGGAAATCAATACGCGTAAGTTTTTCGAGCTGACGAGTAAGGCAAATATGCCTCGGCTGATAGTGATAAACAAGATTGATTCGGAAAATATACAGATTCCGGAATTGCTAAAGAATATCAGCGAGACATTCGGGTCTCAGTGCCGATGCGCAAACCTACCGGCGGCGGACAATAAATCCGTGATAGACTGCATAGTGAATACGGCGGGCGAGTCGCCTATCGGCGACGCGGCGGAGACGCATACGCAATTAGTTGAGAGCGTTATCGAGGCGGACGACGCGATGATGGAAAGTTATCTTGGCGGGGAGGAAATATCGGCGGAGAAAATCGCGTCGGTGTTTGTGAAGGCAATGCAGGCGGGGACGATTATTCCGATTTTGTTTACGGACGCGCGGAATGAGGTCGGGGTGACGGAGCTATTGGATTTTGCCGCGAAGTTTACACCTTCGCCAGTCGAGGCAAAGCCTGCGGAGCTGAAAGACGGCGAGAAGGTAACGGCATTGAAGGCGGACCCGGCGGGGCCATTGGCGGGGCTTGTTTTCAGAATTAGTTTCGACCCGCGGTCGAATATGAAGTATTCGACGATACGTCTTTTCAGCGGGACGATAAAGTCGGACACGAATATGATTCGCAACGACGAGAAGAAGGGTGTGCGGCCGGGACATATTTTGAAACCGCAAGGCGGGGACAATAAGGAAAGCGATTTAGGGACAGCGGGCGACATAATTACGCTGGCGAAAATCGAGGATTTGAAAATCGGGGATTTAATACACGATGGGAAAGTATCGGGGAAATTCGAGATGCTTGCGACTCCGGAGCCGATGTTCTCGCTGGCACTGGAACTTGCGGCAAAGGGCGACGAGCAAAAAATCAGCTCCGCTCTGGAAAAACTTTGCGAGGAGGACCCTTGCTTCAAGGTTACGCGTGAGTCGCAGACGAAGGAGCTTGTGATAAGCGGGCTCGGTGATTTGCATCTGCGGGTGATGCTTGATAAACTGGAGAAGCGGCATAAACTTTCGGTGAATACGAAGGAGCCGAAGATTCCGTATCGTGAGACGATTACGCTCAAGGCTGAGGGACATTACCGGCATAAAAAGCAGACGGGCGGCGCGGGCCAATTCGGCGAAGTTTATCTGCGAGTGGAGCCTGCGGAGCGGAATTCTGACCCATCTTTGATTTACAGCTGGGACATATTCGGCGGTTCGATTCCGGGGCAGTACGAGCCTGCGGTTTTAAAGGGCGTTAACGAAGTGATGCAGAACGGCATCGTTGCGGGATTTCCGATGCAGGACGTGAAAGTTTCAGTTTATGACGGGAAGTATCACCCGGTCGATTCGAAGGAAGTTGCGTTTCGTGCAGCGGGCAAGGGCGCATTTATCGATGCGCTGCAGAAGGCGAAGGCTGTTTTGCTTGAGCCGATAGTGAATATCGAAGTTACAATACCGACGGAAAATGTCGGTGATATTACGGGCGACCTGTCGGCGAAGCGCGGGCGTGTGCTGGGTCAGGAAATGCTGGCGGGTAATTTCATCGTGATTAAGGCGCAGGTGCCGCTATCTGAAGTGGCGCAATACAACAGCCAACTCAAAAGCGTGACGGGCGGCCGCGGGAGCTATTCGATGTCACTGAGTCATTATGAGATAGTGCCACCGAACATTCAGCAGCAGGTAGTGGCGGTTTACGCGAAGCAGAAGGAAACGAAGGAAGAGTAATTACGGAGTGGCGGTATGTTTGAAAAAGACGTGAGTTGGCGAGTGGCATTTCTTATGTTGGCAAGTCTTTTAATTCAACCGGCGAACAGCCAGGGGCGCATGGTGCATTTTTCCAAAGAGCGAAGCATGGGCGTTCTTTACGTTCGCGACGCGAATTCGAACCAGCAATGGGAAAAACTCGGCGAGGCGAAAGGCGATGTGAATGTTCCGGCGGGCAAGGAATGGGGGCTTGAGGTCGCGGCTGATGCGTCGAAAGACCTTTCGCTGCTGACGGCACTTAAAGGCGACGATTTTAAACTGCTGGCGCTGGCGGGCAGGGACGTTAATGACAGCAAGATGCGTTATACGGCGGAGCTGACAAGCATTGAGAGTTTGTGGCTGCAAAATTGTTCTGTCGGCGATTCCGGGCTGGCGCAAATAAAAAATCTGAAGTCGCTGAAGCAAGTGGTACTATTTAACACGAATGTTACGGGCGAGGGACTTGCGGTCCTCGACGAACTGCCTGCTCTGCGGGACATTAATTGCTGCAAGCTCAAAGTCGGCAAGACGGGTCTGGCGCACCTGAAGGGACTGATGAGGCTGACAAGTTTGAGCATCACGCGGACGAATATTAAGGACGCGGACCTGGATTTTCTGAGCGGTATGACTCAATTAGAGCAACTGGATTTGTCTTCCACATTAATCACGGACGACGGGCTTGCAAATCTGGCTCCGCTGAAGGGGCTGCGTCACCTGAATCTGTGGAGCGACCAGCTAAGCGACAACGGCCTGGGGTGGCTCACTACTTTGAAAAATCTTGAGACGCTTCAGATATCGGGAGATTTTACGGACGCTGGGCTGGTACATCTGGAAGCATTGAGTTCGCTGAAGACTCTGGTTATCACCGGCAGCGCACTTACACAGGAGAGAATCGACCGTCTTAAGGCGAAAACAAAAATACAGGAAGTCATTTTTACTTCAGCGGGACAAAAATAAAATTCACGGAATTTAAAAGTTCATTGCTTCATTGAGGGTATGGCGGTTGTTGTCGAGCCAGCGGGCCTTACGGTTAATCATTTTCAGGAAATCGAGGCCGCTCAAATTACCGAAAAATCCGGTCGTCGCGACAGGCAGCACCGCTTCGGCGATTATCGTTTCAATCATCAAATCGAGCAGCGAGGCGAGTTTGTTTTTATCGAGCTGGATTATTTGCCGGTAGCCCTGCAGGAACTGGATGAGCCTTGCCTGGTCGAGGTAATCGGGCCAATCAGCGGGATTCGGGCGGTCACCGACAATGGAAAACTGGAGCATTCCGTTGGCCAAGTCGGTGACAGGCGGGGCAACTTTGGTGGAATCAAAATCAAGCACCGCGACAAGCCTGTGCTCCGAAAACAGCATGTTTCCGGGATGCCAATCACCGTGGACGACCTGCTGCGGCCATGAATCAAAACCGAACTGGTTTACGCGAGTGCTTGACTCATTATAAAGGCACATCAGTGCATCGGCGATTTTTCGCAATTTATCTTCCGCTCCTTCTCTTTTTCCCGAGCCAACCATTTTCAGATGCCTGCGAACGATGGAAGAATCGTGGAAGCTGCCCTTTAGAGGCTCCCAGGCGCAGGCGAAATCCGACAGGTATTGATGAAATTTCGCAAGGTGACAGCCTGCGTCGATGGTCGCTTCGGCGGAGCCATTGTAACGAGCACCAGCGACAAATTCAAAAAGTTCGTAAATGTGATTTTCAATCTGCAGCAATGTTTTCTTTTGATCGCGGGTCTCAACGAGGGAGGCAACCGGAAAAGACCGGCTGTCCAGATGCGTCTGGACCGTGTGGGCAAACGCGACGCGGTAAAGGTCATCTTTGCCGTGCTGACGCCGCTTGAGAAGGAATTTACCCTTGTCCGATACCAGTATCAATTTTGGCGCACGTTTATTTCCGGCGGACAGAGGCGTGACCTGATGAATCACACCAATGTTGTAGTGGCTGAGCACCTGTGCCAGTTCTTCGGAAGAAAAATGCGCTTCTCTCGGCATACCTGGTTTACTCCGGAAAGATACCCCCAAAAATAATCATTGCCTGCCTGATAAATGGTGAATCGGCTTATCATCGCATAGCAAGCAGTATAATGATAACTACAAGCAAAACGGTCGCGACCCCCCCGAGCACTATCAAACCGATGCGGTACTTCGCCAATGCCTGCTGTACATCCGAAGTTTCCACTTCGGTTTCAAGGGTCTTTCCCTGCTCCAACTGTTCGAGCATTGAAATATCGAATCTCTTGTGCGCCCTTATCGGGGGCTGCCCGTTGTGAACGGCCTCCAAATCCACAAGCAGTTCCTGCACGTTACTGTAGCGGTCGGTTTTATTTTTGGCCATCATCACTTCGATTACCTCAGAAACTCCCGCTGACAGCGACGTGTTTATATGGTCCGGGGGAATGAGTTCCTGTTTGAGGTGCTTTTTCATTACCTCGGTGGGTTCATCAGCCATAAACGGCACACGGCCGGTGACCATATGGTAGAAGGTCGCGCCGAGACCGTAAATATCCGCCCTTCCATCGATATCCATTTCACCGCGAATCTGTTCCGGCGCGATATAGTACGGGGTGCCATAGGCCTTACCCTTTTCGGTTTTGGCTGCTTCGATATCCGTCGTCTCGCGAGCCAAACCCATATCGGCGAGTTTTACGACACCTGCGGTATTTATCATGATGTTCTTGGGTTTTACGTCGCGGTGAATCAGTCCGCAGGAATGTGCGTGGGCCAGGGCGCGGGCGACCTGCATAATTATATCGATGGCCTCATTTTCGGAAAAAACCTTTCCCGCGGCGAGGTCATCGTAGATGGTTTTGCCTTCAACATACTCCATTACAAAATAGTGATAGCCCCCTGCCTCACCGACATCGACGGCCTGAACAATATTGGGATGGTTGAGTTTTCCTGCGGCCTGTCCTTCCTTGTAGAATCTTGTTACGTATTCGGGATTTTCAGTAAATCGCTTCGGAAGGACTTTTATCGCGACAGTACGGTTGAGGCTCAATTGCTGGGCTTTGTACACAATCGCCATCGCGCCCGCTCCGAGCTTTCCTAATATTTTATAGCCTGGAATCTGGTGCGGCGTAGCAGCTTTGGTGCCATCCTTTAAACTGGCTTTGATGCGCTCGGCCTGCGTCTGGGTAATATAGCCGAGACTTACCATAAGGTCGGATAGAGCGATGGGACTGATTTTGCGGCGGGACTGTAGTTCTTCTATCGAACGCTTTAATTCGGCGTCCGTGCAAAAGCCCTGGTCCAACACCGCCTTAGCGAATATCGAATCGTAATTAGTTTCGTTCGCCATAATTCTTCAGGTAAATCCGCCAGAACTTACCACATCGTTTATTATACCGCAACAATTGATTATCTGTTTACATAAAAACTTGTCAAAGCAAATTCCGCTGCCTGTTTTTCTAAAATCGGCCTTTTTACCCATCGGGTTTAGTTTCTTGACTTGAATGCGTCCGAATATAACGCGTTTTTTGGGGTTGACTTGCGGGCAAATATGGCTAAACTGATGTCTTTTTAAAACGGATATGAGTAAAAGCAGCAGTTTTGTCAAGGAGGCGACGGTGCCATACAATTGCATAGTCCTTATCAAGCAGGTCCCCGATACAAAAAAAATTACCGGCCAGGCAATGAACGACGACGGGACTGTGAACCGTTCTGCGCTGCCGGCAATTTTCAATCCTGAGGACCTTAACGCGTTAGAGCTGGCGTTGCAGATTAAGGACAAATTCGGCGGGAAAGTGACGGCGATTACAATGGGGCTTCCGGCGGCGGGAGCGATTTTGAGGGACGCCTTATTTCGCGGCGCGGATGACGCAATTTTGGTCACGGACCAGCGATGCGCGGCCAGCGACACACTGGCGACGAGTTATATTTTGAGCTGCGCCGTCAAGAAGCTGGATTACGATATCGTTCTTTGCGGCAGGCAGGCCATCGACGGCGACACGGCACAGGTCGGTCCGCAGTTAGCGGAAAAATTAGGTATCACGCAAATTACCTACGTCGAAAAACTTCTGGAGCTGAATGGCAAAACCATAACGGCGCAGCGGAATATCGGCAACGGCTGGCAGCAGGTCAAGGCGAAACTGCCGATTCTGCTTACGGTTGTGGGTGAAGCAAATGAACCGAGGGTGGCGGCGGCGAAAAAATTAATGAAGTATAAAAACGCCGAGGCGCCGGTAGAAATCGAGCAGCGACTCAAGGCCCAGAATCCCGATGCCGACGAGCAGACGCTTTTGCAATTAGTCGAAAGAAAATGCAAAATGCTAAATGAGAAAGGTCTTCTGATAAAGCAGTGGGACCTCGATTTTGTGGGGGCGGATTTGACCTGGTGCGGCAGGAACGGTTCGCCCACGAAAGTTCATCGCATACAAAGCGTCGTTCTTACGGCGAAGGAAAGTAAAAACGTAGAACCTTCGGACGGCGGCATCGCGGAAATGATACACGAATTAATCAGAGATAAAACCATAGCTTAGAAGGTAGGACAGCTTTAAATGATAAATGTAAACAGAAAAGGCGAAGTGTGGGTTTTTGCGGAACAGCATGGCGGCAAGCTCGAAGACATACCGCTGGAACTTATGAGCAAGGCACGGCATCTGGCGGACATACTCGGTGTGAAACTGGCGTCGATGCTTTTGGGCGGCAATTGCAAGACCATCGCCAAGAAATTGATACAGTATGGAAGCGATAAGGTTTATCTGGCGGAGCATCCTCTGCTGGAACATTACCAAGCGAACAGCTACGCGAAAGTCATTTATGATTTAATTCACAAGTACGAGCCGCAGATTGTAATTTACGGAGCGAGCATAACGGGCAGAGATTTGGCCCCTCGCGTGGCAAGTGCGGCAAAGGCAGGATTGACGGCGGACTGCACCGATTTGCAGATTGGCGACCATACATCGGCAAAAGGCGAGACGCATAAGAACCTTCTGTTCCAGGTAAGGCCTGCGTTCGGCGGCAACATCATCGCGACGATTATCAATTACGACCGCTGGCCTCAGATGGCAACGGTTCGTGAAGGTGTGATGCCGATGCCTGTGCCGGACACCAAGCGAAAAGGGCAAATTGTTGTTGAAAAAGTCCAGCTTGCACAAAGCGAGCTTCCCATTGAGATTTTAGCTGAGCATAAGCAGGCCAAGAAGGTAAATTTGAAAGCGGCGAGAGTGATTATCGCGGGCGGCGCGGGTGTGGGCAGCAAGGACAATTTCAAACTCATCTGGGATTTGGCGAATTGTCTGGGGGCAGCGCCGGCGGCGACGAGGGCGGCGGTTGATTTGGGCTTTATCGACCGCGACCATCAGGTAGGCCAAACCGGAACGACGGTGCGGCCGAGCCTTTATGTGGCGGTCGGGATAAGCGGCGCGATTCAGCATCAGGCGGGGATGAACCAGAGCCAGAAAATTATCGCGATAAATAACGACCCTAACGCGCCAATCTTTCAGATTGCGCATTATAAGATTCTGGGCGACCTGAATACGGTCGTACCGAAGATGATTAAAGCGATTAAGGAAAAAAGCATAAAGGATTAAAGACGGAAAAAATTAAGATGCTCGATACTTGATAGTATCGAGAATCGAGGATCGAGAATGGCAAATTTTTATACCGATAACGACGATATACAGTTTTTGTTCCGGCATATAGATTCGCGGAAGCTTGCGGCACTTTGCGACGAGAATTTCAAATTCGCGTCTCAGTTCGACTATGCGCCGGCTGATGCGGATGAGGCGGTCCGCAATTATGATATGGTGCTTAACGCACTGGGGCAGTTGAGCGCGGAATTTATCGCGCCGCGTGCCGAGCAGGTTGACAAGGACGGCAACAAGCTCAATGAGGACGGCTCGGTAACATACGCCAAAGGCATCGCGGAATCCCTTGAAAAACTGGCGCAGGCAGACGTGATGGGTTTTACGCTGCCTTACAGGTTCGGCGGATTGAATTTTCCGAATCTCATTTACTCAATCGCCAATGAAATCGTTTCGCGCGCGGATGCGTCGCTAATGAACATATTCGGGCTGCAGGGAATCGCGGAAACGATAAACGCTTTCGCCTCGGAGGAAATCAAACAGCAATACCTGAGTAAGTTCTCGGCGGGCAAAGTTACCGGCGCGATGGTCCTGACGGAACCGGACGCAGGTTCGGATTTGCAGGCGGTGAACTTGCGGGCGTTTGAGGATGATAAAGGCCAGTGGTTTTTGCACGGGGTAAAAAGATTTATCACCAACGGCTGCGGCGAGGTGCTTTTGGTTCTGGCCAGGAGCGAACCGGACAGGAGCGGCGGGCTGGGGTTGAGCCTGTTTGTCTGCGACAGAGGGCCGACGGTACATATACGAAGGCTCGAAGAAAAATTAGGCATTCACGGGTCGCCGACATGCGAGATATTTTTCGATAATACGCCCTGCCAGCTCATCGGCGAACGGCAGCGCGGCCTCGTAACTTATGTGATGAGCCTGATGAACGGCGCTCGTATCGGTATCGCGGCACAATCGATGGGTATCGCGGAGGCGGCGTTTAGAGTAGCGAGGGATTACGCGGCAAGCAGGAAGCAATTCGGTGTAGCGATTGAGAAACTGCCGGCGGTGCGGGATATGCTGATTGATATGAAAATCGCAATCGAGGCGGGCAGAGCTTTGCTGTACGAGACAAGCAGGGTCGTAGATATGGAAATCGCGTACGCCCGAATACAGGAGGCAGGACTGCCTGAAGATAAAGACAAGGCAAAACAGATTAAGGAAGACGCACGCAAGTATAAAAGAGCGGCGGCGATGCTGACACCGATGAGCAAGTATTACTGCTCGGAGATGTGCAACAGCGTCGCGTATGATTCGATTCAGGTTTTGGGCGGCAGCGGGTATATGCGGGATTATCCGAGCGAGCGGCACGCCCGCGACGCGAGAATCACGACGATTTACGAAGGGACGAGCCAGTTGCAGGTTGTGGCGGCGGTACGCGGGGTTTGCAGCGGTACGGCGGAGAAATTAATCGCGGAATACGCCCAGCAGCGGTATGAGCCGCAATTGAATGATTTAATCGCCAAACTGGCTGAGGGGACAGAGCAGTTGAAAAAGGCCATTGTCTTTGTGAAGGAACAGGGCAATGAATATATGGACCTTTATGGCAGGCCTTTAGTTGATATTGCGGTTGCGCTTATTTGTGGATATTTGTTCTGCTCGCAGGCGAGCAGCAGCGCGGATTTGCAGATAAAATCCTCCGCGGAGGACGGCTCCAACGGTGAATTAATCAGTATGAAGGCGCGCAAGGCAGGTATCGCACGCAGGTACATTACGAAAAACGCAGCGAAAATCGCGGCCTTGGCGGCGCTTATCTGCACCGGTGATAAATCAACATTTAACGAATATAAAACTTTCATCGGGCCTGTTTCAGCCGAATAGGTTCCTATGCTTAAAGCGGTCATTTTTGATTTTGACGGGGTGATAGCGGATTCGGAGGCGCTGCACCTTCGGGCGTTTAACGAAGTGCTTATGCCATTCGGGCTTGAAATAACTACAAAGGATTATTACAAAACTTATCTCGGTCTTACCGATGCCGACTGTTTTAAGGAGCTTGTGCAAAAACATCAGGCGATTTTTAAAGAAACGAGCGTCGAAACTCTTTTAAAAAAGAAAAAGACTGCCTTTGGAAAATTGGCGAAGACTGAGACTGACATTATCGACGGCGTGCGTGAATTTTTAGAGATGCTGCGGGCAAATAAAATCCCGATGGCGATTTGCTCCGGAGCACTATTGGCGGAGATTGAACTAATTCTCGAAGGGGCTGCCTTGAGCGATTATTTCGATTGCATAGTGTCCGCAGAGCAGGTAAAACGCGGCAAGCCGTACCCGGACGGCTTCGAACTTACGCTTGAGAAACTTAATGAAACAAGCAAGGAAAAAATCACAGCAAAGCAGTGCATTGTGGTCGAGGATTCGCACTGGGGACTTGAGGCCGCTAAAAAGGCTGGAATGCACACAATCGCGGTAACAAATTCCTACGACGCCAAACAATTATCGATGGCTGAAAAAATCGTCGCCAAGCTGTCGCAATTAACGATGGCCGATTTGCAAAAGATTTGCCGCTGACCCTTCTTTATTGCGAGGAGGCCGTTTTCTGGCCGACGCAGCAATCTCGCCGCTTCGGCGGCATATTCTGTATTCTGTCTGCTGTTTTCTGTATTCTGTTCGTTTTTTCCTTGTTTTTGCGGGATAGGGACATAAAATGGGCTTGTTATCATTGCGAGCGAAGCGCGGCAATCTACCTTTTATGGGTTTTGGATTTTGGATTGATTAAGGACGATTAAAAACCATGCCAGACGGAGCGGTTGGAAAATATCTTATAGCATGGACGAAAAATTTGGCTACCTTATGGCACCGAAAGACTATAACTATGAAAAAAGTTTTGCCTTTAATCATAGTAGCTATTATTTTGTTAATTGTGGTCACCCTCATATGTCTCATGTTTCAAAAAGGAGATTCCGAATCGCTGAGTTCAAAAAACAAAACAATGACACGCGACAAAATAGCAGAGTATAGGCATAAACTTCGTACCATCTTGAATAACGAAGATGATGACCAGCGACTTGAAGGGTTGGTACAGTTGGCGAAAGAAGTAGGAGCTGGTTATGTTGACACAAAAATCGCAGGTATATCAACAGTACATAGAGGTGCGGGGATTGAGAAAACAATTCATCAGGATACTATTTCAGAATCAGAACTTGTTTTAAATATCAACAATGCTTTACAAACAGAAACAATGATTGATATGTGTAATACTGCTGCCAGAAATTTATGGATAAGTATAGGGGCAGCGATAGTCGCGTTCTTGAGTGCTTTAGCGGCATGGGTAGCAACAGTCCGGAGGATTGAAAAATGAATATTGAAGAAATATCAAAACTCGAAAGTGCGCAACTGGATGCACTTGAGGATTCTTTAATTGACGGTAGCAATGAGCAATTATTAAAGCTGGTTTATAGCGAGCAATTCAAACGCGCTATTTTCAACATAACGAAATCATGGCCTGTTCATTATGACCGAATGACAAATAGTGAGGGATGGCGGTTTGCTTTTGAAAATTTAAAGAAACTAATTGCGTCGCGCAAATCAGAGGCAACGCAGCATAAGTCAGGGATAGCCCCCGCTCGCCGTCAAAAAGCCGCAGATATAGTCAGAGACCGCATATATATATGCCCACCGTATAAAAAAATTCTGGCAGATGTAAAAAATCATCGTCATGAGTTTCCTGCTGATTTCAGCGATGACATGTGCGCAATAATCTTAGCGCAGAACACAACCGATGAACTGCTCGACTTTTGGCTTGAAATGTGGGCAGCCTTGGGAAGTGACCTCGATGCCGAATCAGTTGATAAAATAATTTATGAGTATGCAAAAGCAAATGACATTCAAGAACATGCCGTAATTCATGATTATATTGGATACCATCAATTGGAACGAATTTACAATAAACTAAGAGCATATCCCGAATTGACAGGTCACCAACTTCCTCCAGGTATTTCAAGCCTTCATTTGTGTTATGTTGGTTCAAACTCTTCCAAAGCCAAACTTAAAAAGGACTTGGATAATGTCCATTCAAGTAAATTGTTGCCACTTTTAATTATAGCAATTTTAGCGTTGTTGCTTGCTCTATTTCCTATGCCATACGGTTATTATACACTGTTGCGAATCATAATTTGTGGCGTAGCTATCTGGACAAGCGTAATCGCTTATACCCTCAAAAAACTGTGGGCGGTGTGGCTATTTGGCTTTATAGCTGTGCTTTTTAATCCTCTTATCCCAATTCACCTCGACCGCGAACTTTGGGCAATGCTTGACATATTGACAGCAGGGATTTTCATTACCGGTATTTTTACTTTTAAATCAAACCAGAAATAAACAGAACAATAAAAAGTAATTATGTTTGAGAAAATTAAAGCAAGAAAATATATATGCCAGATTGAAGAGGCTGTGAAAAATAGCGTACAGAACATTAAAACAACAGTACCATTCAGACCAGCTTCAACTCAAGAAGTCACAGAAGACAGCGCACATTACATCGGCTCCTTTTTCAATGAGAATCGGAATTTCATTGAGTTTGAATTTATGTTATTTTTCTACTTTGTTTACGATTACAGAATGTACCATAAATTGAAACCGGAATTGAGGAAAGCTATCTGCGATCTCTTTGTTGATAAGCTATCCAATATCAGAAAGCCTAATCTTTCAGAACGAGACCTTGATGCACTATTTGATAATAGGATGCAAGCTTTCTCCACATTTATACAACAAGCAGAGACAGTAGGCGATTTTCTTGATATGACATCTGACTATATGAACACGCTCTTAACAATAAGTATAGATGAGAATGGATATGCTAACGGTAATTTAGAAGATTTGCCCGCAATCAAGTCGGTTATCACTCCTCATATATTTACTGCATTAATTAAACAAACATTGTTACTGCATTCAAGTATGCTCCTATGAATGTTATCTGTGCAATCCATCAAAAGTGACCAACTTTTGCCCATACTGTAAAATTGCGATTGCCGCGCCCGCCATAATACGACATGGCGAGGCTCGCAATAAAGTAATACACGCTTACAGAACCACCATCGCCATATTTGTCGGGCAGCTTACTTAATTTTTGATTTTGGATTTTAGATTTTGGATTGAGAAGCATAAAAAGGAAGATTGCTTCACCCGCAAGGCGGGATTCGCAATGACGGCGAGAGAAAGAGATTGCCGCGCCCGTCTCGCCTAAAGGCGGACGAGGCTCGCAATAAAGAAAAGCTACTTGAATTGGAAGAGGCCAGGGGAGCGGCCCCCTTCGACGCGCTGCGCTTGCTCAGGACAACTAAATCAGATTGGCAATGGCATCTCGCGGCAACAGCATTTATTTGAACTGAAAAATTCCCGGGCTTTTTACTTCGGCTTTGAATTTGTTCTTCTTTAAATCGTATTTGATGGCGTCGACGAGGGCGCCGTTCAAGAGGCACGGCTGGGTCTTGTCGCCTTTGATATTTATCAGGGACTTATCGGCATCGTAAACCAGGTCGCTGCCGGCGAACTGGATGTCCTTTTCCTCGTAGGTAACACCGCCGGTAGCGGTAAGGTTCGTAAGCTCCATTCCGCCTGTGGGCATATCCTGAAGTTTGGCATCGATGTGGCCTGCGGTAATCGTGACCTGCGTATCGGTTTTGCCTCTATCGACGGGGAAGTAATCAATGATGAGACCACCACCGGAATTGTCGGCGGAAAGAGTGTTGGATTTGAGGTTATAGGTAAGGCTCTGGAAATCCCGCACGACGGCGTAGCACTGTCTTCGCAGGCCGAACTTGGCGGGCCTGGCTTTTTGTTTTTGCGGCGCAGCTATTTTGGAATTGTCGATAGCAATAAGGCCGGGTCCATTAGCGATAAGTTTGTCGCTGTCACCATCGTATTCGAATCTGGAGCATTTCAATTTGCTGAAGCCGAGAATTTTTTCACCGGCCATTTTTGCGGTGGCGAGCTGGACGACGCCGCCCTCGGCGATGACCTTCTTGATGCCCTCTGCCCAGGCGAATGGCTTGTTTTCTTTTTCACGGGACAGAGTCACGGTAATTTTTTGCGCGGAGAGCGTATGTTTGCGAAGGCCATTGGTTTCATTTTGAAAGGCGGTGCACAAACAATCGCCTTCGAGGATAACAATGTTGTCGGCCAGACTATAATCTATTTTTTTTGCAGCGAAGGCGGCACGCTTGCTTTCCTGGCCAGTGATTTTGGCGACCCTATCCGCTGGGCTTGTCGAAGGCTTTTCGGCGGGCAGAGCATCTTCGTATGAAAAGGTGGAATCTTTCGGTGTAACCACAATGCCGTTATCGCAGCTTACATTGATATCGGTAAATTTTTCAGGCTCGTTGGGTTCATTCCGTACATCGGCAGCGGCGCCGGAAGCTGTGTCATTTTTTCCGCGGTCCTTCGATTTCTTTTCCTTCGACTGGAAGATATCATTAATGAGCAGTTCGTCCGTGACAACCACCTGTTCGGGAGTATTTATCACCACATTGCCGCTAAGGGTACATTTGTAATATTCGCCCTTTTTATCTTTGTCCGGTTTGCTTTGCTCCGGCTTAATCGTCGCGGTATCGGCGGACAGTGGAGCGGCTGCGGCGGTCTGCGGTTTGCCTTGGCGCGACGAGGAATTTTCCTTTGAAGGAATTCGAAGGCTAAGGTCGTCGAGCTGTATTATTCGCAGGAAATCAAGTCTGCGGGTCTGTTCGTTATAAACAAGTTCGAGTCCTTTGCCTGTCAGTTTGGCGTTATCGTTGACAAATTTGACCGGACCTTTGGTCGAGAACTGCGACCTTTCGCTTATGAAAATTATGTCATCGAGATAAATGAAGCTTTCGGTAACATCGCTGTCGGCGGTCGGGATAATATGGATAACGACATTGCCGTTAAGCGAAGCGTCCCTGGGCGTGGGCTTGCCGCCTGCTACCTGCACCTGCACCTTACCGGAATCGGCGGTGATGCGGCATTCGAAGTCCCTTCGGAAAATATTCATAAAGGGTTTTTCGATTTCCCATTCGTCACCGACCTCGTGGAGGAGCTTTTCAAAACCGAACTCGCGGTCAACTTCCTTTTTGCTGTTAAGGTGCGTGTATTTTGCCTGCTGGACTGCGCTGATACCGACGTCGCCGATTTTTCCGACCCGGCCTTCGGGCTGTTCGGAAATACCCGTCGATTCCGGCTGGTCTGAGGATTTGTCGGCAACAATCTGCGGCGTCGGGCTCGACCAGGTGAAAAACAGATATAGCGCCAAAGCTACCAGCAGCGAAAGAAGCCCAATAATGAGTTTGCGGTTGGACATCACTTCAAATACCTTTCCATCAGCTTGTCCCATTTGCCCGTACTTTTGAGAATATATTCTACCACTTCTCTGACGGCGCCGCTACCGCCTGGGCGGGTCGTTACAAAATCGGCGTGCTGTTTGACTTCGTCAACGGCGTTGGCAACAGCAACAGCGAAACCCGCGTAAAGCATCGGAGGCAAATCCGGCAGGTCGTCGCCGATATAAGCAACCGCCTGCGGCGCAAGATTTGCCTGTTTAAGAAGTTTTTCAAGGGCGGGAAGTTTGTCTCGGCAATCCTGGAGGCAGTAATCGACTTCGAGGCGTCGTGCGCGATGCTCGGTGGATTCCGCGATTCTGCCGCTCAAAAACGCGACCTTAAGCCCGACCCGCTTCCAGAGTTTTATTCCGTGCCCGTCGAGAACGTTGAAATTTTTGCTTTCACTGCCGTCGGCGTTGACAATAAGGGTACCATCCGTCAAGACGCCATCGACATCAAGTACAAGAAGCTTAATTTCCGAAAGATCTGTCTTAGTCTTCCCTGCCATTTTGCTTAATGGTGCATCATCCGTGCAAAAAAATTTAAAGTTTAAATTTTTTTAACCAACGACTTTTATTGTCAGTATGTCCTGCACATCAATCAATCCAACGGGCTTTCCGTTATCATCGACAACTGGCAGCTCGTCAATGCGATATTTATGAAATATAGCGGTAGCTTCAGCGGCGAGAGCATTGGCGATTATTTTTTTACAGTTGGCGGTCATAACATCACCGGCTTTTGTTTTAAATGCCGCCTGGCCCTGTTTTGTTATCAGTCTTCGGACGTCCGCGTCGGTAATAATGCCCGTCAGTTTTCCATCCTTATCGACAATCATTACCGCCCCGTGACGTTTGACGTCTGCGGTTTTTCCGAGCATTTCCTGTATCGTGTCCGTCTCGCAAGCAATTGCAAGTTTTTCACCCGGTTTGAACATCATCGACTGCTCGACGGTCATCAATTTCGCACCGAGCGAACCACCGGGATGAAATCTTACATAGTCCTCGACGCTGAAATTCCTTGCCTTCATCACGGTAAAGGCAATGGCGTCACCGATGGCAAGCATGCAGGCTGTCGAGACACTGGGAGCGACACCGAGCGGGCAGGCCTCATTCATTTTGCCCATACACAAAACCACGTCGCTGTATTTGCTCAGTGTGGAGTCACCATCACCGGTGATACCTATCAATTTGATTTCAAGCTGCTTGACAAGATTTATCAATCTGATTATCTCGTCGGTTTCACCACCGTAGCTTAGTACAATCACGATGTCGCCTTTGCGTAATCTTCCGAGGTCGCCGTGAACGGCTTCGGCGGGATGTAGGAAATGGCTGGGTGTGCCGGTTGACGCGAGGGTTGCACTGATTTTGCGGCCAATGATGCCGGCCTTACCTATACCGCTGACTATCACCGAACCGGCGCAATTGTAAATCATTTCCGCGACCCTGGCGAAATTGACGCCAACGATGGGTGTAACGGCTTTTATCGCATCGGCCTCGGCTTCAATTACTTTTCGAGCGTATTCAAGGTCGAATTTTACCACCAACAACTCCTATTAGATAAATGGTGGGGTATGACCCCACTCTACAATAGTATCATAAAAACGGCGCATGGCGTCAAGTTCAAACACATTGCGCCATCTCGATAAACAATCTCTACTGTTCCACGGTCCCCCGTTCGTCGTAGCAGATGAAGCTGTATTTCTCGCCTATATAATCCGACTTGCCGTGGATTACTACGCGTTTACCGCTCTGCTGCTCAATCTGTGTGACAGCGACACGTTTCTCATTCTGCAGATAATCAGCAACTTCCATCGAAACGGAAAGCTCTATCTGCTTAATGTTATTCTTGGCAGCGTGGAAATTCAAAAGCCTGATAAGCTCGATTGCGAGGGACTCATGACTCTTGACAAAACCGGTGCCATTGCAATGCGGACAAGCCAAAGAGGTGCTCGACTGCAGCGAAGGTCGCATTCGCTGCCTTGTCATCTCCACAACACCGAACCTGCTAAGCCTGAGTATTCTGCAGCGGGCGCGGTCGGTTCTTACGGCGTCACGAAAAGTCTTCTCGATTTCCTTTCGGTGTTTTTCGCTGCGCATATCAATGAAATCGCAGATTATCAGGCCACCGAGGTCTCGCAGCCTTAACTGGCGCGCGATTTCGCCCGCGGCTTCCTGATTTGTCTTAAAAGCTGTCTGCTCGGCATTTTGCGGGCCGTGGTACCTGCCGCTGTTGACGTCGATAGCGACAAGCGCCTCGGTCTGCTCTATCGCTATCGAACCACCGCCCTTCATAGACACATTGCGGGACTGTATCCTGGTGATTTCATCCTCAATTTTATACTTGTGGAAAAGCGGCACCTTGCCATCGTACAGCGTAATCTTCGCCTTAACACGGGACATGGCGATGTAAAGAAAATCCTTTATCTTGCGGACGATGCTTTCGGAATCGCATATTATTTTCGTTACTGCCGGTGTGTAAACGTCCCGCAGCGTGCGAATCACGAGGTCCGATTCCTGATAGAGTTCCGACGGCGCTTTTTCCTTCTGTATGCGTTTGTCTATGGCTGTCCATAACCGTTCGAGGTATCGAAGGTCGTTTTGTATGTCGCGTTTCGAGGCCCCCTGCCCTGCGGTCCTTATAATAAAGCCCTGTTCGGCGGGTGGTTTACATTCCTCAAGAATCTGCCGCAACCGCGTCCGTTCTTCGACGTCCTCAATTTTATGCGATATACCGAAATGTTCCATCCAGGGCATCATAACGAGGAATTTTCCAGGCAACGAAATATACGTGCTAAGCGTCGGCCCTTTCGTATTTATTCCCTCTTTGGTGACCTGAACAATCAGTTCGTTACCTCTGCGCAGGCAGCTCTGAAGCGGGGGTCTATCTCGCAATGCTTTTCTGCGGCCTATGCTCTCGGAGACATCCGGTGTTTGGCCACCGAAATATTTCGGATGCAGGTCGCTTACATGCAGGAAGCCGTTTCTGCCTATACCGAAGTCCACAAATGCCGCCTGTATGCCCGGTTCGACATTTACTACCTTGCCCTTGTAGATATTTCCCACGTGGCTGCCGAGGCCTATACGCTCGATGTAAAGTTCCTCGAGCGTACCATTCTCAACTACTGCGACCCTGCATTCTTCCTTTTCAGCGACATTTATGAGCATTTCTCTTGCCATTGTTTTTACATTCCTATCGATATATTAAGTCAATTAGTCTGCCAGTTTATTTTTATCCGTCTTACCGGTGCGGCCAGTTTCATAACATCCAACTCCAGCAGTTTCAGGATTTCATCGACGCGAATTGAACCCCGTGGACTTACGATGCACTGAACTTCAATGCAGGCACCTTTTACATTTATCGCACCGAGATAGGGCCTGACATCCACATCGCGAATTCTTCCTTTTTCGTCAATCTGCCTTTGCACCTTTATGCTGTCTTTTGTCATTACGCCTTCAATCCTGTTTTTCAGATTTTCGTCAAAATAATCCTTCATAACTTCCAAAGCATATATTGCGCCAACAGGTCTGCATGCCGTGCCTGATTGTGCCACGTCCAGTATCTCGCAACCGGCGGGCATCTGAATCGAAAGTCTCGCCTTAAAATCCTCAGCGTCAAAACCTTCTGCTTTTACCTTGACAGACAATATATCTTCATCAACCTCGAGACCGACGCTTCGTGGCAAAGGCAAGGACAATCTTTGGTGGGGATTAAACCCCCGGCTGTATTCGACGGGGAAATCCATTCTGGCCAAGGCGCGCTGGCACATCGCCAAGGTCTCGGCGTGAGACAAGAACCTTAAGTTCCCCCGTATTTTGAATTTCACAAATACGAGAATCTTATCGCTCGAAGCAACTATGAGCACATCTCCTAATTTTTTATGCTATCGAAATTCCGCCGCATCAATAAATGCCGCTTCATTTCGTCAATTTCTTTGTAAATCCATACTTTTAACTATTATCCCCCCTTTGTCGGGCAAAAACAAGTTTTTTTTCTAACTTCTTTTTCACCAATAAGTTAACCTTCCTCAAAAAAGCCTTTCAAAATTAAAGACAAATGTGGTTTTTTCAGTGATGAACCGCTGTTCAGTCAGAGAATTGGCATTTAAAAAGCTTCCGGCAGGATTCTTCGCGTGGCATCGCGGAGAAAGCCGGAAATTTGGCGTTCCGAGTTCATCGTCAATATTTTTCGCGCCACCCGGTTGCAGTCTTCCATCGTTACCGAACGAATGACCTGTTTTATTTCCGGTATCATCGGGTGCGCAAGTGAAAGCGTTTTGACCCCCATCCCAAGCATAAGCATAACATACTCCGGTTCGGATGCCACTTCACCGCAAACACTAATATCAATTTGCGCCTTGTGGGCGTCCTGAATAACCGTTCTTATGAGCCGCAGCACCGCGGGGTCGGCAGGCGAATAAAGTGTCGAAACAAGTTCGTTGCCTCTGTCAACAGCCAGCGTGTACTGCGTAAGGTCATTAGTACCAATGCTGAAAAAATCAACATCGCGGGCAAGTGTAGCCGCCGTTAATGCCGCCGATGGTGTCTCAATCATAATTCCGATTTGAACATCCCTGTTGTAAGGAATGTTTTCCTCATCGAGGTCTTCCATTACGTCCCTGAGTATCATTTTGGCCTGCATCAACTCCTGCTGATTGGTAATCAGCGGAAACATCACTTTGACCTCACCGAGAACTGACGCCCGAAGGATGGCCCGCAGTTGCGTCTTGAACATCATAAGATTCTGCAGGCAAAACCTTATGGAGCGCAGCCCCAAGAACGGATTCGGCTCCGGCGCGAAACGTTTGCTCTGGGTATATTTATCCGCACCGAGGTCAACGGTGCGGATAATGACCGGCCTGTGTTTAAAAACGCTGACCGTCTCGGCATAAGCATTATAGTGGTCCTCTTCAGTCGGCTCATCGGGCCGGTTCAGAAAGAGAAATTCGGTGCGGTACAGCCCGATTCCCTCACCGCCCTTCTGCAGCACCATTTCCGCTTCGTCGGGAAATTCGATATTACCGAGCAGTGTAATCTTTACTCCGTCCCGCGTAATCGCAGGCTTTTCCCTTATCGCATCAAGGCGGTGCTCAAGCTCGAGGAACCCCCGCGAATATTCGAGATATTGGCGTACAGTCCCTTCATCCGGGTTTACCACCACAATGCCACGGTTGCCGTCAATAATAACCGTGTCGCCGCTTTCAACACTTTCGGTAAAGTCTTCCAGTGCAACCACCGCTGGTATTCCAAGCGACCTGGCAACAATAGCGGCGTGACTTGTACGGCCACCGGCATCGCTGGCAATACCCTTGACGTACTGCTTATTAAAACCAGCCGTCTGTGTCGGACTTAATTCGCGGACAACAATTGTCACTTCTTCTTTCAATCGCTCGACGTCTTCGCGCCTTCTGCCGAGCAACTCCCGAAGCAGACGTCTTTCGATATCATAAATATCTGCCGCTCTCTCACTGATATACGGGTCTTTAACCTTTGCGAAATGCGAGGCAATTTCACGCAGTGTGGTCGAAACAGCATACTCGGCTGTCACTAAATCGGAGTAAATCATATCGCTGATTTTCTTTCGCAGGCTCCTGTCTCGCATGAATCGCAGGTGCACCGCAAAAATGTCCTTGATTTCACTTTCTTCGATTTCCCCCCGCCTGGTTTTAATTTTGGCCAGTTGCTCGGCGGCCGATTTAAACGCATTTCTCACCCGCTGAACCTCGATGTGACGCTGCGAAGGTTCTATCTGGCGTTTCGGGATGCGATAGTCCTCCGAGTCTATAATCAGACATTTCGCAATTGCGATACCCGGTGAAACAGCTATGCCTTTTTTTATTTCCATCCCTTAATCAGTTCAAATCAAACTATTCAGCCGATTCTGTCAGCCTGAGCCAATAACCGGTCGCTGCTATTTATTACTATTCTTTGCCCGCGGCGGCGGTTCACCAAACATCTTTACTTCCACAAGTTCCCGCAGCGCATCTATAGCCTGCTGGGCATCAGGACCCTGTGCTCTTATTTTGAGTTTGGTACCGCAGGTGGCCGCAAGCATGCTCATTTGCATTATGCTTTTACCGTCAACAGAATTCTCCTTATTGCTGACTGTAATATCGCTTGTAAATTTCGTAGCCACATCAACAAACTGCATCGCCGGACGCATATGGAGACCATCGGCATTTCTGATTTCAACTTCAGCTTCAACCGCCCCCTTGCTCTCGCTACTTAGTTTTGGCCACATATTCCGTAACGCAGCTCCCTGACGTTTATTAAATCCATATCAATAAAAGGACGGGTTTTCATCAACTTCCTTAAGCAATTCTTCGATTTGCTCAGCGGTCTGCGACTGCCGCAGAAACTTGCGGAATTTTTCCTGCTGCAGATGTTTGAAAATATTCTCCATCGCCTGCAGGTGTTTATCCGGATTATCAACAGGGCTAATCAAAAGTATGACCGAATAAACCGGCTGCTTGTCCAACGATGAAAAATTTATGCCCCTGCTGCTCCTGCCGACGGCGGCAATGGCCTCTTTAACCGCGAGGTGCTTGACGTGAGGCACCGCGACTCCCTTACCCATTCCGGTACTGGCTTCTTTTTCTCTTTTTACAATCGCTTTGATAATTTCCGCGGACTGACTGCTTTTAAGCTTGCCGCCTTTTACCAGAGCGTTAACCAATTCGGTTATGGCCCCATCACGGTCTTTGGCTTTGAGCTCCGGTATTATCGCCTTAAAGCAAATAAAATCCGAAAATTTCATCTTGCTTTACCTGAAATCCTTTCTGGCTTTTTTTGCGCCACCAAACCGGGACATAAATACAGCACGGCGTAAGCTACATTTTCCCGCTCGCGCCCTTATGCTTGTTGTCCCGCTCTTTTTCCTTTCGCCTGCGAAGCTGTTCTTCTATCTTGTGAACCGCCAAGTCGATGCAGCGGTAAACATCTTCACCCGCTTCTTTGCCTACGAAAACCTTGCTGTGTTCGGCACGGGCAATAACCTCAACAGCAGCACTTGTGCCCTTGCCGGCCTCGATAATCACCTCGACCTGATTTATACTGTCGTAATACTTGGGCAGTTTAGACGTCTTGTCCTCGGCATGACTCCTGATGTCCGGTGATATTTCGATATGTTTTCCGCTGATTGTAAAAAGCAAGTTCGACCTCCTTAAAATATTTTTATTGTTTAACGCCTGTCAATACAGTTTCACCAGAAACATTCACGGTTATATTGCTTTGCGGGGTTATCACTCCGCCGCTGATAATAAACCTGAATGCTTCTTCAACCGTCATACCAGCGTCTATAGTCTCTTTCTCGTCAATTTTTATCACAAACCCGTTAACCGGTGACGGTGCCGAAGGCACAAAAACAGTCAGAACATTTCTTCCAGCAAGCTGTCCATCGCCCGTAACCATACCGACTGCCCAGACACCCTTTCGCGGAAATTCGACCAGAACAACTCTCGAAAATAGCTTTTGCGCCTTTTCCTGCGACAGAACAAAATCGGTAACCTGTTTTATATGTGGAAAAATCTGGTTCAAAACAGGTAATTTCATTATAAACCGTTCGGTAGCGCGCCACAGTGACCTTCCAACGACATTAGCGACAATTACGCCGACAGCGAGAACAATAATCAAAGCTATAACAAACCCTGCTACTGAGCCCCAGCCGTGAACCCAGAAATTGCGCCATACTTCGGCATCGACATTTTCCGGACCGCCTTGTATTGCTATCGTCACCCACGCTAAAATACGATTGATATGAACACCTATGCTGCTTTGAATGAATTTGTAACCCCAGACGAGTATCCAGATTGTCACAATCGCCGGCAACAGTACCGCCAGCCCCCGTAAAAAGTAGCTTTTTAAGCTTTTTATAGCCGCCATGTTTAATTTTAAAACGACAATACCTTGCCGCGTAAGGCCTTTCTGTTACAAAGACTTACAAAACTTCCAATAATTTAGAGCACCATAGATTAATTTACAGGGCTTTTATAGTCAACAGAAAACTCCTCTGACACCGTCAAAGGCGATTTATGCTTCGGTTCACCCGGCAGATGCGCACCAACCAGATGTATCACCACACCCGGCAGCGAACCAAAAATCCACAAAAGCCTCTGTATAAGCGCCAAGACCAGAGCAAGCTCTCCGGTTAATCCGCAAACCCTGACAAATACGTCCTTGAGCCACCACTCGGTCACACCCGCACCGCCGACACTTATCGGCAACGAACCGATGACCCAGGAAATCGGGAAAAAGATAAAATAATATTTAACCTGTGCAGTAACCCCGATATTTTCACCGACCAGCAAAATTCCTATGATAAAGACCCCCTGACACAGAAAGGTAAGAAGCATTGCCGCGCATATCGCCAGCTTATTATTGTAATATATGCGGACCGATTCATGGACCCTGCGCAATATCCGCAGGCCGTGTTCCTCAACAAACATCCACCATCGCCGAAGTAAGCCGCGTCCTTTACCAGTCAATGCGAAACCTGCTATCAGAATAATAGAAACGGATGCTACCAGTAAGATAATTTTCCTGTGCTCGGTAAAAATCTGCGTCGGGTTGCGGTACGAAATACCTAATTGCTGCGCGGAGCGGTTTTTGACTGGAATAAGCAGGTACCCGCCCGCAGCCATTAATATTGAACCCAGCAACCCGATAACTCTATCTACAAAAACGCTCAATGCCGCCTGCAATCTTTTGTCGGTATGCTTGGTAACATACCAGGCCCGCATCACGTCACCGCCTACCGAACTTGGCAGACAATTGTTGTAAAATAGCCCCAGAAACATCAGCCGCACCGTCGCCGAGTAACTGATTCTGATTCCCTGCACCCAAAGCAGCAGATACCACCGCGACGCGAAAATCAACTGGCTGATTAGATAAATAACCAGCGCTGCCGCAAATATCCACCAGTTCAGCTTCAGGAAAACCTGACCGATTTTTCGTATGTCCTCTCCCCGGAATGCGAAATACAGCGCAACCGCCGCGACGAGAAAGCGTACCAGGATAGACAGGTATTTATGTTTCTTTTTACCTTCGGGCATCTACGCGTCCAGCTTGCCCGCCTGAGGCGGGCTTGAAAAAACTTGTTTTTAATGATACTATCAGGTAAAACCGCTTTTTGCAATAGTGTTAAGGTGGCTTTTATTACTGGAGAACAGAGATGCCAAAGAAACAAACGACCCGTCCTGAGCAAAGTCGAAGGATTGAAGAAACCCTGAAATTTATACCTAAGTTTGACAAAAACGGCCTGATACCGGCCATCGCACAGGACGCAAAGAGCGGCGAGATTCTAATGGTCGCATATATGAACAAAAAGGCCCTCGATTTGACAATCAAGACCGGTTTTGCCACGTATTACAGCAGGAGTCGCGGGAAGCTATGGAAAAAGGGTGAACAAAGCGGACATTTCCAGAAGGTAAAGCAAATACTGACCGATTGCGACCAGGATTGCATTCTGATGAAGGTCTCCGTCGATGCCGGTCAATGTCACACCGGCTATAAGTCTTGCTTTTACAGAGCAGTAGAAAAAGGCAATGGCAAAAAATTGCGTCTTATCGCAAAGAAGGTTTACGACCCGAAAAAGGTGTATAAAAAAATAACACACTGCAGTAACTGTGAAGCTTGTCTTTATAGAAAGCTGTAATTTTCAATTCTTCTAATACGCCCGAGTTTTGTCAATTTTTTGCTGATACGTCGATATTGTAATGCAAGTTATATGGAGTATTCTTATTTCAAAATTATTTTATAAAAAGCTTGACATTTCAAGAATTTAGAATTAGTATTTTCGCAGGAAAAAGCTGTTCCCCACGGAAGGACATAATCAAAATCAAAGCCGCAGAGGCGGTTTGTCGTTCGGCCAGGGAGGGACCATAACAGGAATGGTTAAAAACTCAGGGTTATTTTGCGCGTTTATATAAAAAGATATAAGCTGAAGTTAACACAAAATTTATGTTTTTTAGGAGGGCATATCATGAAACTTTCGGCCAAAAATATCCCATTCGGTAAATTCACATCAATTATCTTTTTGTTGTTTTGTACTCTATGCTCCCCGGTCATCGCTGAAACAAAAATCATGCCTTGCGGCGACTCCATTACTTATGATAACTACAGCGGCGATGCTCGCCCCTCAAGTATGCGCACCGGCTATCGAAGTCATCTGTGGTATGCGCTTCAGGCTGGCGGGTATGATGTTAACTTTGTAGGAAGCGTCATGGCAGGCGAAGCTGTTGTTCCTGCTTTCGACCCAGACAATGAAGGTCACGGCGGCTGGACTGCTTCACAGGTTGAAAGCAATATCTACAACTGGCTCGTGTCAAATCCTGCGGACATCGTACTGCTGCATATCGGAACAAACGGCCTTACTTCGGACCCGCAGGATGTAAATGATATTCTCGATGAGATTGACCGTTACGAAACCGAACACAGCAAACACGTAAAGGTTCTGCTCGCAAAAATTATCAATCGGATGACCTACAGCGCTACAACGACTCAGTTCAATAATAATGTTGCAGCTATGGCACTGGCAAGAATAGCAGCAGGAGATGATATTGTTATAGTAGATATGGAAAACGGCGCCGGCATTAATTACTCCACCGATATGATTGATGATCTGCATCCGAAAGACGGTGGCTATCAGAAAATGGCTGCCTTGTGGTATTCCCACCTGACTCAGATATTAAGTCTGGATTGCCCGGACGGAATGGTTTCATACTGGAAATTTGATGAAACAACCGGCTATATCTATGCCGATTCGTACGGCACACACCCTGCTGACGGTTCGGTCGGCACTCCAACCACAGGTGCAGCGGGCAGGGTCGGTAATGCACTATCATTCGATGGTACCAGCGACTATGTGACCGTTGCAGACCATGCTGATTGGGATTGGGCCGCAGACGCAAGTTTCACAATTGAAGTCTGGGCAAAAGTCACAAACATAGCAACAAGAAATAAAGTGATGATAGGCCGTGACCAAGGTCCGGGTCATCCTCACTGGTGGCTCGGCGCCAATCACACCACCGGCGTCGCAAACTTCAACCTCAAGGACAGCAGCGGCGGTGGTGTTGCGGTAACCGGCACAACAGCCCTCAACGACGGCCTCTGGCACCACATTGTCGCTGTAAGAGATAACAGCACTAATCAGAACATGTTATATGTCGACGCAAACTTCCAAGATAGTGACATCTACGATTATACCGCAGGCTTCGGAACTTCGACATCGATAGGCATAGGTTATATGGCTTATAACCTTACTCCCGATTATTTCTACGGGGGCCAGCTTGATGAAATCGCCATCTATAACAGAGTTCTGAGCGATTCAGAAATAAGTCAGCACTATTCCGACGGCTTGACAGATAAGGGTTATTGTACAGTTCTTTCTGGTACAAATTGTCCTGATGGTATGACACATTACTGGAAGCTGGACGATTCCAATTCGCCTTACGAGGATTCTTTTGGAACCAACGACGCAACCTGCACTAATTGTCCAACCGCAACAACAGGCTTAGTAAATGGCGCTCAACAATTTGACGGCAGCAACGATGAAGTGAATGTTGCCGATGACGGCACGTTTGACTGGCCCGCAGGCAGCAACTTCAGTATCGAGTTCTGGCTGAACAGCACCAGTGACGCAGTCGGCAACGATGTTATTGTGGGCAGGCAGGGACCTACACACCCGAATCCGCACATGTGGGTCGGTATTACTGACGGCGGCGACGAGGCAGTGTTTGTCCTGAACGATTCAGGCGGCAGCAACGGCGGTAATGACGACTGGGTTTACGGCCACGCCGACATTACCAACGGGCAATGGCACCACATCGTAGCTGTAAAGGATTCAACTCACATACGCCTCTATGTCGATGGCTCTGAGAAGGATAGCGTTGCCAAAAGCTATCCCAACGGATTTGATTCTACAACCGACCTTAACATCGGCTATCTTAATCTCTGGGACCATTACCGTTATGAAGGTGCCGTTGATGAGTTGGCTACATACGACAGGGCTCTGAGCCCTTCAGAAATAAGTCAGCATTATTCAGACGGCTTGACAGGTAAAGGTTATTGCATGGTCCTTCCTGATACGAATTGTCCTGAGGGGATGGAGGCATACTGGAAATTAGATGAGACATCAGCAGGGTCATACGCTGATTTTTATGACGGCCATGATGGGAGTGCATCGGGGTCGGCGCCTGCGCCTTACGCAAATGGTATTGTCGGAGGCTGTCAGGATTTTGACGGTACAAATGATTATATAACGGTGCCGGATAATGCTGATTTCGACTGGGCCTCTGATGCAAGCTTCGCCGTTGAGCTGTGGTGCAAGTTTACAAACGTAGCAGCTCCAAAAAACAAGGTGATGATTGGCCGTGATGATGGCGGCGGAGGACATCCGCATTGGTGGCTCGGAGCCAGCCACACTACGGGTTTGGCTACCTGTTATCTGTTGGATTCAAGCGGCAGCGGCATAGGAATTACGGGAACAACAGCTATAAATGACGGTGATTGGCACCATTTAGTGTTTGTTCGCGATGAGAGCTTGAATGAGAACAGGCTTTACGTTGACGGCGTAATGGAAGACTCCGACACTTACAATTATGGCGCTAATTTCGGCGCAAGTACAACGATTGGTATAGGTTACATGGCCTACAACGCCACACCGGATTACTTTTACGACGGTCTGCTCGATGAAATCGCCATATATAACAGGGTTCTGAGCACTTCAGAAATAATTCAGCATTATTCAAATGGTCTGTCAGGTTATGGTTATTGTACTGAGCCTGAGCCGTCGCCGTTCAGCCTTAAGATAAACTGCGGCGGGCCGACAATTGTCGATGGCAGCCACACCTGGGAAGCCGGCTCCACTTACGTAACAGGCGGTTCTGATTATACCTTCAGCATGTCAAGTGTGGACACGACCACAAACAGCATTGCAGCTCCCGTTCCGCCATTTGACGTTTACAAAACCTGCCGGCATCTATCACCGCATACTTATAACATCCCGCAGGTGCCGAACGGCGATTATATCGTTCGCATACACTGGGTCGACCAGTACGGGCCAGCGGGGACCCGCCAGATTGACTACGATATTGAGGGCGTTCGTGTGCAGGACAACTGGGACATCGTAGCCGAAGCGGGAGGCATAAATATCGCAATCGACAAGGAATACATGGTCACTGTTTCGGACGGCGACGGTATGCAAATTGTCTCTTCAATGGGTACCGGCAATGATGCCTTCGAATCGGCCATAGAGATTACAACGGCTCAACCCGAACCGCCGGTAATAACCTCAACTCCTGTCACATCCGCAACAATCGGTGTACTCTACAGCTATGATGTGGAAGCAACCGGATATCCGAACCCGAATTTCTCATTGAGCGTTTATCCAGCCGGTATGACAATAGATGAAAATACAGGCCTGATACAGTGGACGCCTTCGTTAGCCGGCGATGCCGATGTAACGGTTGTCGCCAGCAACGGGAGCCTGCCCGATGCTAACCAGAGTTTTACCATAACCGTTGCCGGTGCACTGGTGTGTGACCCTAATATGACTCACTATTACACTCTCGATGAGACAACAGGGCCGTTCGCCAATTTCACAGGTGCAACATCTGCCACATGTACCAACTGCCCGACTGCAGCGGGCGGTAAAGTCAACGGTGCGCAGTACTTCGACGGTGTCAATGACCAGGTCGACGTTGCCGACGACGGCACGTTTGACTGGCCCGCAGGCAGCAATTTCAGTATCGAGTTCTGGATGAACAGTACCGATGGCGCATCCGGCAATGATGTTATCGTGGGCAGGCAGGGGCCAACACACCCGAATCCACATATTTGGGTAGGTATCCAAGACACCGGCGACAAGGCTTTGTTCGTAGTGTTCGATTCGAGCGGCAGCAATGGCGGTAACAACAACTGGCCGAATGGCATCATCGACATGACCGACGGCCTATGGCACCACGTTGTCGCCGTAAAGGATTCGACTCACATACGCATCTATGTTGACGGCTCCGAGAAAGGCAGTGTCGCGAAGAGCTATCCCAACGGCTTCGGTTCGACGACCAACCTTAACATCGGCTATCTGAATCTCAGCCCATACTACAGATATACAGGACTGCTTGACGAAGTTGCCATTTACAACAGGGCATTGACTCTGCCTGAAATCGTCGACCATTACAATTCCGGCATTGGGAAATCCTATTGCTGCGAAGATTCAGATGGCGACGACATATGCGACGAGACAGACAACTGCCCGCAGTTATATAATCCCGACCAGAACGACGTTGACTCTGATGATCTCGGCGACTTGTGCGACAATTGCCCGAATATCAGCAACCCCGACCAGAACGACGTTGACTCCGACGGGATTGGCGACCTCTGTGACAATTGCCCAGGTATAAGCAATTCCGACCAGAGCGACACAGACAGCGATGGCGTCGGCGACCTGTGTGATAATTGCCTGAATGTCTCTAATCCCGACCAGAATGACGATGATTCCGATGATCTCGGCGACCTGTGCGACAATTGCCCGAATATCAGCAACCCGGATCAGAACGACGTTGACTCCGACGGCATTGGCAACCTCTGTGACAACTGCCCAGGTATCAGTAATTCCAATCAGAGCGACGTAGACAGTGATGGCGTTGGCGACCTGTGCGACAATTGCCTGAATATCAGCAACCCGGACCAGAACGACGTTGACTCCGACGGCATTGGCGACCTGTGCGACAATTGTCCAAGTATCAGCAATTCCGACCAGAGCGACACAGACAGCGATGGCATTGGCAACCTGTGCGATAACTGTCCCGGCATCAGCAATCCAGACCAGAATGACGTTGACAGCGACAGCGTTGGCGACCTCTGCGATAACTGTCCGACTATCAGTAATTCCGACCAGACCGACACCGATAGTGACGGCATAGGGGATGCCTGCGAGTGTTATGCTGCGGACATTTACGGAGCAGCCACTGTTGATTTCGGCGATTTTGCCGTACTTGCCGCCGACTGGTTAGATGCAGGTGCAGGTTTACCCGGAGATATAAATAAAGACGGAATCGTAAATGAAAATGATTTGGCGCAGATAGCACAAAACTGGCTGGAAGATTGCAGCGGGTCATAGCGTTTTTGTTAAATAAAATCTGCATAATTTTTGCAGACAGGCAAAAAGTGAAGCGGCGGATGTTGATTCTTCCGGTTTGTGTCTTGTCCGCGTGACAGAGGACGCGTTTGCGGAGGACTGAATACTTTGGGTCTGAAATTTTAGCAGACGCGGCTAAATATTTCAGCGGGAATCGGGCAGAGGCGCTACAAAGACTGCAGAATTAAGTTGCACTTTACCACAAAAAAGGTCTTCGACTCTTCCGGGCAATTGCCCAAGATGCCCGTGACAATAAATTTTTGTGATATCGTGATTGAGGATGATTATGTAGAAGTCAGCAGCACTAATTTTGGTTCTCGGCTTAGCCACGATGGCCAATGCCGGTTTGACGCTGAGTGTCAGCTCGACCGAGCTTATGGAAAGCGACACCGCTGAAATTAGCATCAGTGGTGATGATGTTGGCGGCATACATAAATGCTAATGTTGACGCGAATAAAGCGATCTTTGCGTTTTCGTCAACCGGTTTTGGGTTACTCATCGCGATAGTGGACAAACTGCAACAGCTAAGTATTTGCGTAAAGATCGTATACATTGGCGCCTTGGTAGCATTTTTTGCTGCCGTGTGCTCAACACTCTTGGTTCATATCCTCAATGCTAAGGCAATCGAGTCTTACATCAGGAACGGAGGAAGTGAAAAATCCATGGAATTTAAGTTGAATACATGGAAATACATAAACTACGTTTCGTTTGTGATTGGTTTAGTACTATCGCTGGTCTTTACTGCGGCTATCGTAGGAATATTAAAACTCTAACACGCGGTTCGAGGCGGACGCGGCAAATGGCTACAATCCACATAAAAATAAAGCGAAACGTTCGAGGCACAAAAATATGAAACCAACTCAAATACTGCGGTTATCGTTTGTCTCATTGATTTTAGTTATGGCAATTTCCGTAAGCCACTCGGCAAATGGACAAACTACGGACATTAACGATGCACTAAAATCCGCTGGACAAGGCGACCCTAACGCCCAAATGAAGATTGGCATAATGTTCCACGATGGTATTGGAGTCCCGCAAGACTACAAAGAGGCCTTCAAATGGTTTCAAAAAGCCGCTGAACAGGGCAACGCAGATGGGCAATTTTGTCTTGGCCTGATGTTCGACAAAGGACAGGGAGTCTCACAGGATTATAAAAAGGCCGCCAAATGGTACACAAAGGCCGCCGGACAGGGCAGTGCAGATGGGCAACTTTATCTCGGCCTGCTGTTCGACGAAGGGCGAGGCATCCCACAGGATTATAAAGAAGCCGCCAAATGGTACACAAAGGCTGCTGAACAGGGCAAAGCAGATGCGCAATATTTTCTTGGTGCGAAGTTCGACTTCGGCGAGGGTGTTCCCCAGGACTACAAGGAGGCAGCCAAATGGTATACAAAGGCTGCCGAACAGGGTTTTGCTCGAGCGCAATGCAATCTCGGTGCCTTGTTCGAATGGGGTAAGGGAGTACCGCAAAACCACAAAGAGGCAGTTAAATGGTATACAAAGGCCGCCGAACAGGGCCACGCTCTATCACAATTTTTTCTCGGCCAAATGTTCGACAAAGGTAAGGGTGTTCCAGAAGATTACATTCAGGCGTACAAGTGGTGTATCCTTGCCGCTGCTCAAGGTAACCAAGGTGCTGCCAAACTTAGAGACTTGCTCAAACAGAAGATGACTGCACAGCGGATAGCCGAAGCAGAAAAACTTGCCAAAGAATTCAAACCCCGAATCAACAACGCTACCGAGAACTCTGTGAAACCAAACCAAGAGGACAAAGTCGAATCCAGTGGAATGAACAATAACAGGAGCAGCCACCCATAAATGGCTGGGGAAAGTGTACAGAAAACGGTGATTGGCATTATTATGAATGAAATGATTAATGGCAAAATAGACAACAAGAACATAGGCTTGGCCGCGGACAACCTCTGGCAGTTGCGGCAAACGTTGGATGTCTATTGTCTGATTTCTGCAAATGCTGTTGCCATTATGCAAAGGGGTGCTGGTAAAATATTCTTTGGTTTTTTGCAATCATCATGTTTACGCTTGATAGCTCTCGATATTTGCAAGATATTCGAAGATGAAAAGAAAGACAAACGAGGCAAGGTCAAGCACGAGCTTAATTCGATAGATGGTGTCCTGAGGAGTCTTGCTGACGACAAGCCCCCAGTTCGGGATTCTGCGAAGGTAAGCAGTTTTGTCCATAAATATAGTAATGGCCGAGGTGAAAATGAAACGCTGCTATTGGCGCTATCATTGACGGTGGAAGACGTTAAGACAAAGTATCAGAAGGAATTGGAAAGGTTCAAGACCTTCAGAGACAAACGGGGTGCTCACAGTGAATTCGGATTTGATCCACGTGACCTTCCGTCATATGACGTCATGGAGCAGTTATTCGATTTCGGTTGGGAGTTCTACTCGGTTATTTCAGAAGCTTTCATTTCTGTGGGTCCCTGTAATCTGGAGTCCAGCAGACAAGTCAGAGGCAGCTTGAAAAAGGTGTTATGTGATCTTGGGCTTGGGGATATTACGACAGAAATGAAATGAGCATTGTATGTCAGAAGCGAAGATTGCCCGGTTCGTTGGTCTTGAAGCGTGCAAGAGCATATTCTCGGAAAACAGCACATTTGTTCTGCGATCCCCTGAACACTACAGAAGGCTGTACGAGACAACCGAAGGCGGAAACGCAAAAGGGGACAGAGACGAAGGTTGTGCAGACACAGTCGATGGCGGAACGGCTGAATTCACAGGCTTTGTTGATAGTTGTTGGACCATGCTAAAAGGAAGTGAGCCGACGCGCAACGAATGGGACATATTCAAAGAGAACGAACAAAATATTGTAGCAATCGTCAGTACTCCTAGCAAGGTCTGCGAGTTTCTGAATAAGGCGATTGAAACAGACACGGAACGCACAAAGCGGAGATTTCCCTTTTGGTCGGTGAGGCAAAGTCAATATGAAACGTGTTGTTTCACACTTGAAACATCGAAAAGCAAACTGCAAAGACGGTGTTTCAATTTGGATATGGAATGTTTTAAGCCTTATTCGGAGAGGATTAAACATCGAAAGCAAAAGAGATTGCTTCACCCCGCAAGGCGGGAATTCGCAATAAAGAAATGCAACTAAAGCTTGTGTTCCACTGGTTGTTTCTTTAGTTCCGCGACGGTGGGGAGTAATTCAAATTCTTCGATTTTTTCGGCGGCGGTGAATTCGTCGATTGTTCGCTGGATGTCGCCCATGCCAAGACCGTGAATCATCGCAAAAAGATTGTAAGGCCAGCCTTCGAAGGTTTTACGCTGGTAGCAGTGTGAAACCATACCGAAACACGCCAAGGCATTTCCGGTTTCAATGATTCTTTCCTGCGGTACGTTGCATACAAACATCACATTGGCGACAAAGCCGAGTTTGCGATGGTCCACAATCGCGGCTATGCGGGTGATTACGCCCTTTTCCATCAGCGAACTTATAATTTTTAAAACATCTTTTTCATTCAGTTTTTCACCGCACAAAAATTCAAAGGGTTTTTCGACTATCTGAAGCTCATTCTGCAGGCCGGCTAAAATCTTTTTTTTCTTGTCATTAAGCTCGGCTTTTTTCGTTTTTGGAACTTGCGATTTGCCCATCCCATTAACAGCCGCATCTTCACCGTTTTCCGCATCGAACCGCACATCAAGTTTAAAGGAACGCGTTACAGGCATGCCGTGAAAATCAATTCCGAACTGTGCCGACAGTTTTAAGAGCGTCGTTTCAATTTCCGCCTGCGAATTTCCCTGTAGAGTAAACCACAGATTATAATGGTGCCGCCTTAGATAGTTATGCGAGACACCGGGCAGCGAATTAACCGCAGCGGCGACCCCCTGTACAGACTCTTCGGGAATATGAGCGGCAACTAAGGTGCTTACCTTGCCGAGTGCGCGGTAATTAATAATCGCTCCGAACCGACGTATGACGCATTGCTTTTTTAATTCGCGGATTTCTTCCAAGATGGTTTCTTCACTGCTGTCGAGCAGCTTCGCTATTTCGGCGAACGGTCTGGCACAAACAGGCAGACCATCCTGCAGGATGTTGCACAATCTTTTTTGCAGGGGCGTCAAAGGGCTCACTTTTTCTCCCCCGGTTTGTAGGCGCAGATGGGGTCTTTGCCGAGATAATCTCCGGTCATCGCATAGGCCCTTGCGCGGCAGCCGCCGCAAACCCCGACGAATTCACAATTAGCGCACGGGCTGGCGTACCTCGATGTATCGCGTACCTCGCGAAGGAAATCGGAACCGAGCCAGATTTGGGCGAAATTATAATGATTACCGACGAGGTTTCCCGCGGAGATGCCCAGAAAACCGCAAATCTGCACGTCACCGCGGAAGCTAACAAAGGCGAACTCCTTGCCGCCCAGACACCCCCTGACCTTCTCGGTCAGACCTCTCGCATCGGCCAGTTGGCAAATTCTTGAAAACTGCGGCCCGCAGGTGACATGCAGGCGCATCTTCGATTCAAGTTTCAGCCGCAAAAGTTCGTTGAGCAGCACTTCATACTGGACGGGGTCGAGAACCTCACCGGCGATTTGTTCGGCGCGTCCGGTCGGCACAAGAATAAAAGCGTCGAAACATTCCGCGCCTAAATTTTGAGCCAGTCTCGATACACTGCCAACCTCGTCAACGTTGATTTTGCTTACGGTCATATTAATCTGAAAGCGAACATGGTGTTTCTTCGCAATAGCGGCCGCAGCAACGGCGTTGTCAAACGCCCCGTCAGCTCCGCGGAAATTGTCGTGCGCGGCAGCGGTTGCGCTATCGAGCGAAAAAGATAATGCTTCTATTCCCGTCTCCTTCAATTTGGCCATCGATTTGTCGTCAATCATATATCCGCATGTTGCCATCACCATGCGAAGGCCTGCACCTTTGCCGTAGCGAATCAGCGAATAAATATCGCTTCGCTCCATCGGTTCCCCGCCCGTGAGGATTATCGTGCATTTGTCGAATTCCACAATGGAATTTAGAATCCTTTTGCACTGGCTGGTCGTAAGTTCCGCCTCATTTTCCTGAAAGCCCGCGTGCGCCCGGCAGTGCCTGCACACATAGCGGCACCTGCGGGTAACCTCAAACGCAATAAAACGCGGCTTGGTTATTTTAGCAGCCATTTTCGATTTCACTTTTTCAGCACTTTCGCGGCTTCTTTCGCGAAGTACGTAATGATGATGTCCGCCCCCGCCCTTTTAATCGAATAAAGTGTTTCGAGCATACCAGCCTTTTTATCGAGATAACCGGCGTCGCAGGCAGCGTTAATCATCATATATTCCCCACTTACATTATACGCAGCAATCGGAACATTGAAACGCTGTCGGGCTTCGCGTATTATATCAAGAAAACAAAGGGCGGGCTTTACCATCACAATATCGGCGCCTTCCTCGATATCCAGCTCGATTTCCCGCATTGCCTGTCTGCAGTTTGCGATATCCATCTGATAGCTTTTTCGGTCACCGAACGCCGGTGCCGAATCAGCAACGTCGCGGAATGGTCCATAAAACGCCGACGCGTATTTCGCCGAGTAAGACATAATCGCGGTATCGGAAAAACCATTTTTGTCCAGACATTCACGGATGAATCCGACACGCCCATCCATCATATCCGATGGTGCTACCATGTCCACGCCAGCCTGCGCGTGCGACAGCGCCATCTTCGCCAAAAGTTCCAGAGTACTGTCGTTATCGACTTTATTATCTTTTATTACACCGCAATGCCCGCTTGAAGTATATGCGCAAAGACAAACATCCGTTATGACCAGCAGTTCCGGCACGGTATTTCTTATCACCTTAATCGCCTGCTGCACAACACCATCTTCGGCCCAGGCCTGCGTGCCCTTGTCGTCTTTTTTCTCCGGCACCCCGAAAAGCAGCACCGCAGGAATTCCGAGGCTGGCTATTTCGGCGGCCTCACCCGCTACCATATCCGGTGAAAAATGGAAACAGCCCTTCATCGACTCTATCGGTTTTTTGACATTGCTGCCGGGCCACAAGAACAACGGGTACACAAAGTTGTCCACAGTCAGTGTCGTTTCGCGGACCAGCCTCTGCATCGTGTCATTGTTTCGCAGCCTTCGCATTCTTGTCTTCGGAAATCCCATTAAAGACTCCTCGTATAAAATCGTTTCAATTCGTCAATTACCCCGTCAATCGTATGCTCATCCGCTTCTAAATCAATTTTGACACCGAGCTTCGCGATTCGCTCGGACGTCACCGGCCCAATCGAAACAACCTTGACCGTACTTGATTTTACCACATCGGCCGGTATTTGCTCGAAAAATCCGCGCACCGAAGAAGGGCTGCAAAAAGTGAGCCAATCCGCTTGTCCAGCGTTTAATTTTTCTATCAGCCCTTTGGGATCGCCTTTTGCGGTAACTGAAGTATAAACCGCCACATCTTTCACGTCGGCGCCGGTTTTCTTTAAGGTTTCAATAATCTCAGGGGTGCCGATTTGCGAGCGTAAAAGCAGCATCTTCTTATCTTTTAAATTCACAGAGGCCGCCAACTGTTTCGCCAATTCTGCGCTTGTAAAATCGCTCGGAACAAAATCCGCTTTAATTCCGAACTCGGTGAGCTTGCCCGCTGTTTCTCTGCCTATCGCGGCAATTTTGGCGGAACCAAAAACACGCGTATCGCCATTAAGATTGTGCACCGCTTCAAAAAAGACCCTGACGCCGTTTGCGCTTGTAAAGATTATCCAGTCATATTTACTAATTTCAGCAAGCGCCTTGAGAAATTCGTTGCTTGCGGTCAGCGGTTCAATTTTTATCGTATCAAACTCTAAAGGATTGCCGCCTGCGGCGATAATTTTCACCGAGAATTCCGCGTTGCCTCTTTTGTCGCGCGTTACCACAATCGTCTTACCAAATAAAGGCTGGCTCATAAACCAGTTGAGCCTGTTATCGCTCTTTGCCGCTTCACCGATAATTACTATCGCGGGCGCTCCGATATTTTCGTCGCGGCACTTTTGACTAATTTTGGCGACCGTGCTTTGCACCATCCGCTGATTCGGTGTCGTAGCATCGGCAATTACCGCTGCGCCGGTTTCCCCGTCCCTTCCGTTTTTTATCAGTTGGCCGGTGATAAAATCCAGATTGCTCATCCCCATATAAAAAACAAGCGTCCCATTGAATTTCGCAAGTCCCGGCCAGTCGATATTGCTCTGCTCTTTTTCCTCTGCCTCCTGTCCTGTAATAAAAGCGACCTGCGAGCTGTATCTGCGGTCAGTTATCATCACACCGGCATATTCACCCGCCGCGATGCCGGCCGTAACGCCCGGAACTATCTCGAATTCAATTCCCGCCTCAGCGAGAATCGCAGCTTCCTCGCCACCCCTGCCGAAAACGCACGGGTCGCCGCCTTTTAAACGCACAATCTTTTTCCCCTCGAGTGCTTTTTCAACAAGCAGTTTGTTAATCTGCTCCTGCGTGAACGACCCCGGCCCGATTCGTTTGGGTGTATGGATAATTTCCGCACCAGCCGAAACATAATTCAATAACGCTGGCGTTGCCAGCTTGTCGCAAATCACACAATCCGCCTGCTTGAGCAGTTCCACACCACGGAGCGTGATTAAATCCGGCCTTCCCGGACCTGCGCCAACTAAATATACGATGCCCTTTTTCACTTTTCTTCGCATCCTTCAAGTTTTTTTAAAATTTCTCTGCCGCCCGCGTCCAGCATCTGGTTGGCGAGTTCTTCACCAAGACCTTGCGCTCCAATCGCAGGGCCTTCAATTTCCCGCCTGATAAAATTTACGACTTCGGCATCCGATATAAAGGCACAAATCCGGATGCTGTCGCCCGTAATTTTCGCGAACGCCCCTACCGGAGCGTGGCATCCGCACTGCGTCGTTACCAGAATCTGTCTTTCCGCCATTGCTTCGAACCGGCTGACCTCATCATCAATCCCTAAGACCAGCTTATTTAATTCACCGTTTCCCGCTCGCGTCTGCACCATCAAAGCCCCCTGCGCCGGAGCAGGTATGAACTTTTCAGGCTCAAAGCAAATCGATATTTCGTTTCCCATCCCAAGTCTTTCGAGTCCGGCTCTTGCAAGCACAATAGCGTCAAATTTCCCTTCTTTTAAAAGCTTTATCCGAGTCGGGACATTGCCTCTTATCGGTGTCGGCTGTAAATCGCTTCTTAACTTTTTAATCTGTACCGCCCTTCGCAGGCTCGACGTCCCAACCTTAGCCGAGGCCGGAAGTTCATCTATGGAACTTATCGCCTTTGCCGCGACGAGACAATCTTCCGGAAATTCTCTTTTGCACACGGCGGCAACTATCAACTGCTCCGGCATTTCGGTCGGCAGGTCCTTAAAGCTGTGCACCGCCAAATCCGCCTTGCCGGAAACAAGTGTGTCTTCGACCTGCGAAGTGAAAAAGCCGCTCGTTTTTAAATCCCATAACGCGGTCCGCCGGTCCTTGTCGCCCTCGGTGGTTATCAGCTTCAGTTCGAACTTTATATCCGGATGAAGCTGTGACAGAGCCTTTATAACGGCTTCGCTCTGGATGACCGCCAGTTTGCTGCCGCGGCTTGCCACAATGTAAGTCTTTTTCATACTACCCTTTTATCGCTCTTTTTCCCCAGCTTCTAACCGCAATCTATTGTAAACAACGCAATTACAATTATCAACCCCAAAAGCAGCGTCAATCGTCCAGCGGTTACGGTTACGTTTAGCGTAAAGCGTATAGAAATGTCAGTCCTGTGAAAACAGGAATCCATGACCGTAAATTAAGCACTGGATACCTGCGCCTGCGCAGGTATGACATATAACAGTCGGAAGCCTCGGCGAAGGCGGGGGCACCCTGAGCAAGTCCCGATTTATCGGGACGCGTCGAATGGGTCATTCCCGCAATTCTTTTTCTTCCTTTTTGTTCTTCCACTGCATAAAAGAAGTCACTCGCATCAGCATAAGCCGCTCATGCAGGTATATAAGGCCCTGCGTTACGTTCATAGATAGATACGCAACAAGCCAGATGAGTCTTTCGAGCGCATACCAAATTAAGAACATCGTATCCCGTCCATCGGTAGCGATGCTTATTTTCGTCTTTCGAAATACGAACTGCGAACGACGAAGCACGAAAAAAGAGCACCGCCGCAATTACGCCTACCTCAGGCTCGCGAGAGCCTTTTGGGACGTAAAAGCAAACGGTGCTCCTTATCGCAAAAATAAGAAGCACCGAGCCTCTCACACGTTCCCAAAACTTACAAACTCGCGATTTGAGGTAGAACGTCTGAAATCTCAGTGTTATTTAATTTTATTGGCCGTTATCTCTCGGCTGTTTGTATTCTATTTCTTATTATCGGCTTGGCAAGAGATTTTTCGGGAGAATAAAAGGTTTAAAAAGTATTGCTTTACAACGAGTCGGGGGGTAAAATTTGGGCAAGGTTGTTTACTATGGAGAGTAAGGTTAATGTGATGTCAATGGAAGGCGAGAAAATCGATGATTAGTTCAACAAAGATAGCTCAAGTGCAGCAGACACGAACAGTTTTCCCCTCTCGCCGAAAGGCTAAGCCACCTTCTATCTCTAGTCTTGTTGCCAAGAAGTTGATACCTTTCGGATGGTACGGCGGAAAATTCTCTCACCTTTCGTGGTTACTGCCCCTTTTACCTCCGTGCCATCACTATTGCGAACCTTTTGCTGGTTCTGCAGCAGTACTATTGAACAGGCAGCATTCTCCAATTGAGACATATAACGACCTTGATGGTGACGTTTGTAATTTCTTCCGTGTCCTGCGAGACGATAGAGATCATCTTGTTGAATTGATTGCCTTGACCCCATTTTCACGGGAGGAGTTTGCATTAGCATGTCAAATAGAACCAGACCTTCCCGCTTTGGAACGAGCGAGACGTTTCTACATCAGAGCCAGACAGGTTCGAACAGGACTGGCACAAACCGCAACAATTGGGCGTTGGGCAAACTGTAAGAACACCAGCCGTGCCGGTATGAGCGGTGTTATCAGCCGCTGGCTTGGCGGAGTCAAGATGTTACCTGAAATTGCGGAACGTCTTTTGCGAGTTCAAATTGAGAATCGACCAGCGTGTGATGTCATCGAACTGTATGATTCCACTAAAACGCTTTTTTATTGCGACCCTCCGTATGTTCACTCAACACGTGGAGACCACAAGGCCTACGGGTATGAAATGACAGATGACGAGCATCGGTATCTTGCGAAAACCTTGAATTCGGTTAAAGGTATGGTTGCTCTTTCAAACTATGATTGCGACTTGATGGATGAGTTATACCCATCCTCGCACTGGATAAAGACAGTAACGTCTGCGAGAACAAACCACTCGACAAAGGACAAACGAACGGAAGTTCTCTGGACAAACTATGACCCCAGAACGTTAGGAGGACGACGGCACAGTGACAGAAGACTTTTCCAAGATACTTGATGATGCCTATAGGCGAGCGAACAACCAACTTGAAAAATCCTTTATTGCTGGCAGCACAATTAGAAACAGGGTGGAGACTGTTACTCTTTGCTTAAGAAATCGTGCTGGCGTACGAGCGTTACTATCTGGCCTTTTAGCTAAAATCCATGATCCCAAAGTCGATATTCGTAAACCCTATACTGACATTGTTGGTGACACTGGAAAAAATTCTTATTCAGGTCGTTCCTATGATGAATGCTATGTTCAGAAGCTAACTGTCAAACCTTACAGTCTTCCCATAAATGCAACCACCGCGTTTCTTACTCCCGGTTTTCGCACCAAGAATATCGTTCTGACCACTGACGTTGAGCTTGAAGGACGCCCGGCGGAAATGTATGAAGTATTGCTTTTGTTATTCGATAATATCCAGCACGGAAAGATTTTATCACAAGACGTTATGTACGAAGTTATGAGGCTCCTAATTCTCGAACGGGATAAGCGCACACAGAACATAGAGAACCTCCTGCGGGACATCAAGCATACTATAGATAAATTGCCACTGTCTGCCGAAGATATTGTCAATTTAATAGGACAACATTTGGCTTGCAAAAACTCAAGTAGGCTGCCTGTTCTTATTATTGCGGCTGTTTATAAAGCAGCTTCAGAACAACTTGGTGAAAAAATACTACATCTACATGCCCATAATGCAGCGGATAAACAAACAGGCGCTGCAGGCGATATCGAAATAACGCTTGTCGGCGATAATAACGTAACAACAGCCTATGAAATGAAGATGAAGTCAGTTACGATTCCAGATATTGATATTGCTCTGGAAAAAATTGTCTCTCATAAAGCAACTATTCAGAATTACATTTTTGTCACTACTGACAAAATACTTCCTGAAGTTCAGGAATATGCCCGCCAAAGATATGAAGAAATCGGAGGGATTGAAATCGCAATTTTAGATTGTCTTGGTTTTCTGAGACACTTTTTGCACCTCTTTCATCGGTTGCGCACAACTTTTCTCGAAAACTATCAATCGCTCGTTTTAAAGGAGCCGGAGAGTGCTGTAAGCCATACGCTCAAGGAAGCCTTCTTGTCGCTTCGTAAGGCAGCAGAAGGTGCCAAATAAGTGAAGAAATTGAAATAGCATTAAAACCAGCCGCCCATAAATGACTGAAGTTGGAGAGTAGAAAATGACTGAAACAGAAAAGATTCACGTACTAATGAAAGAATATGAAACACTCAGGCAAGAGATAATCCAACGCATTAACCATCGTTTCCAGTTTGTTGCGATTTTAGGAGGTGTAGGTGGTTTCGTTCTTTTCAGAACTACTCACATGTCATATTGGCAAGCATCAATAGTTGCAATCGCCTCCATCATTGCTGTGAACGTTTGGTTTCTCAGTGGGAATAGTATAGCAGCATGTAGTAGGCGTATTTCAGAGATTGAAAACGAGGTTAATACATTCGCCGGACAGAAATTACTGCAATGGGAAACTATGCGAATACAGCAAAGTATATTTCATAAGATTCATAAAAAGTTTTGGTGTAACAAAGGTCAATAGTCACGACTTAATCACCCAAACCGTTTTATCGGGCTTCATTTCGTCCTGTGTCGTACGTCGTGCGTACTGAGAATTAAAAACGCGTAAACAAAAATCGCCCGCAAAGCATCTTTTATGCTGCTACGCACAGCGTAAAATTATCTTTGCGGGCGTATTACCCTTTTATAAGACCCTTAAGAATTCGACGAGGTCTTTCTTTTCCGCTTCGGTAAGTTTGGTTCCTGTTACCAGATTGAAAAATTCGACCGTATCTTCGAGCGTGAGCAGCCGGCCATCGTGCAGATAAGGCGGCGAATCCTTTATTCCTCGAAGCGGGAAATTCTTAATGGGGCCATCGGAGGCGGCGTATCTGCCATTTATCATTTGCGGCTTATAAAACCGTTCTGTTCGCAGATTGTGCATCAAGTTATCTGTATAATATGGCGCCACGTGACATTCGCCGCAGCGGGCTTTGCTGAAAAATAGTTTTTCACCGCGCATCTCTGCTTCGGTTGCCTTCGCTAGGTCAAGTCTGCCGAAAACATCGAGCTTCGGCGCAGGTGGAAAATCCAAAATTTCCTGGAATTCCGCCATAAAATGAACCTGGCTGCCACGTTCAAGAATATTGATACCCTTTTTGGTGGCGATGACCGGGTCGCCGTCGAAATATGCCGCCCGCTGCTCGAACTCCGTAAAATCTTCCACGCTCTTCAACGCTCTTTGCGAACCGAACAAACGCTGGATATTGACTCCGCGCAGTGTGGGTGTATCGAGCCTGTGCCGGAATTCCTGCGGCCTGATGTCTCCGACAAGATGCGTGGCGTTATTGGTATGCCCGTTGGCATGACAATCGAAGCAGGCCACTCCCCTGCTCGGTTTTTCACTGCGGCGGTCTTCGGTCTGATTAAACTGCTGCTGCGGAAACGGTGTTACCAGCAGGCGCAGACCCTCAATCTGCTTCGGGTTGAGTATCCCGTTAAACAGTTCGTAGAAATTATCGATAGTTACGACCTTTCCCTTCGAGACATCGCCGAGGTCGGGACGGGTGGTCAGGAAGATAGCGGCGGGATATTCAGCGAGGAAATGGTCGGGCAGGTCAAAGTCGAGGTCGAAGCGTGTCAGGTCTCTATCTTCCTGTTTTTTTATTTCATCTATCACAAACTTCGGGAAAAGCATCCCGCCTTCGTTGTGATTGGGATGCGGCAGAGGTAAAAACCCTTTGGGAAACAGACCTTTTTCACGAATCTCATCCGGGGTCATTTCCGCAAGCTTTTCCCAAGTCATCCCGGCAGGAAGTTTCACCCTGACACCGGCCTGAACTGCTTTGCCGCGTGACATAGTCACACCCGATGCAGGTTGGTCGGCAAGGTCGTATCTTTCATTAAGCAAATCCATCTGGCGTTTCATAATTTCCGGCTTGGCCGCCTTCATCCGAGACATCGTTGCCGAGAAATCCTCCGTGATAACAACCGGTGAGTAACTCGACCGCTTTTCCTGCGGCATCTGCGCAAAAACTGCCGCGACAACTAAAACCAACAACACCGCCCCGCACAGGATTACACTTTGTCTTATTCCTCTCATTTCACTGCTCCTTTAATTTGAATTGATTATTTTTGTTAAACATCCCATCTGACTCGTAATAATCCCCTCACAAACCCAGCCGGTCAATCAGGGGCTACCCTTATTTTCATATAGGGACAGCCCCCGATACTGCCGGTGTCTGCGGGATGAAAATTGCTATTGCAATCTCAAGCGGGTCTGCTTATAATGCTGCACTTCACAAAGAACAAGAATCGTGTTATCGTTGTAACTTTATTGGGAGTAACGCTATATGGAACAGACAGCTACGCAAAGCCAGATAAACTTATTCGCTGACACTCTGCCGGGCCTCGACGAAATCAAGCAGCTTACCCTTTCTGTAAATTCGAGCGAGACAAGTCGAATCGCCTTCGCTGAAAAACTCGAACCGAATATGTCGTCCGGTTCTCAAAAGATACTCCTGGCCGCCGGCATCGCCCTTTATATTTTAGGTCGAAATGCTGAGGCCGCCGTGAAACTGCAAAAGGCAAAAGACTGCAAGGAAAAATTCATATACCTGGCCTATGCCCAGCGCAGTTTAAACCGCTTCGATGAGGCGATTGAGAACCTGCAGAAAAGTCTCGACTACGAGGCCGACAAGCTAAACATCTGTATGGAAAAGGCGGCAACGCATCGTCACGCAGGCAACTTCGAGGCCGCGGAAAAGGAACTCAAGGCCTGCGCAAATTACGAAAAAGTAAGCGCAGAATACCACTATCAGCTTGGCCGGCTTGCGGAGGCACAAGGTCTTTATGACAAGGCAGCCGAAAATTTTCAAAAGGCCATCGAGCTTTCACCTAATCATCAAAAGGCGCTTTTCCATCTGGCTTACAGATGCGACCTTTCCGGCGATGAAGAGGCCGCCATGAGTTATTACAAGCAAATCACCGCAAACTCGCCCGTTTATACAAGCGCTCTTTTGAACCTCACCATCCTCCATGAAGACGAGGGCAATTACGACAAGGCAAGCGAGTGCGTAGAAAAAGTCCTCAAGCATCATCCGAACCATCCGAGGGCACTATTGTTCAAAAAGGACATCGACAGTTCCAAAACAATGTTCTACGACGAGGAAAAGGCAAAGAAAAAAGACATCAAGACGCAGATGCTTTCGACGCCTATTACAGACTTTGAATTGTCTGTCCGCAGCAGGAACTGCCTGAAGAAAATGAAAATCGACACGCTCGGCGACCTGCTCAATACCACCGAGGCCGAATTGCTCGCGTACAAGAATTTCGGTGAAACAAGCCTGCGTGAAATCAAGGCAATCCTCGACGTCAAAGGTCTGCATCTGGGTATGGCACTGGAGGAAACCCAGGCGCCGTCGCTGGAAATTCCTGTCGAAACACCAGCCGAGGACGAAGGGCTACTCAGCAAGTCCGTGGACGAACTGCAACTTTCGGTCCGTGCCAAAAACTGTCTGTCAAAACTGAATATTCGCACTATCGGCGACCTTATCCAAAAAACGGAGGCCGAGCTGCTCGGAGTGAAAAATTTCGGTATGACAAGCTTAAACGAAATCAAGAAAGTTCTTTCCGGGCTGGGACTGGGCCTGCGGAACCTGGACTAAAAATTGTGCTTTGCACGTTAAAGTCTCCTGCCACGCCCGATGCGCTGCTTTATCGGAGGCAAGACCGGATAATCTGAAGACATGCGAAAACTCAAATCGCTGACATACTGCAAAACTATTTTTTTCCTGTTTTGCCCGGTAATTTTCGCCGGCTGCGCCGAAAGACCCTTCGTGACCGTCACACCGCAGATGGACGCTGAACAAAAATTCCAGGTCCGCGTCCTGCTGCTCGACAACATTCAAAGCTGCAATTTGCTGATTAACCGCCCATTTATTGTTTCGAATACAAAAACGCGTACGGTACTTGCGCGTTTCGACCGACTTGGAACACCCGAGAATATTACCATATCCGCGAACGGATTTGCCATCGCAGGTAAATCCATCAACGCCGACCGGATAATCATAATTCCGGATGCGCCTTATGCCTTCAATCTTAACGGTGATGATTTTCGCGGAAAATTGGCTCTCGTCGCAAACATCTCGCGGACCGCTTTCGACGCAATTAACATCGTGCCGCTGGAGCCATATCTGGCCGGTGTCATCGGCGCAGAAATGCCGAGTTACTGGGAACCTGAAGCGCTAAAAGCGCAGGCAATTGCCGCCAGAACGTACTGCCTTTACATAAAAAAACGTTTCGGCCCGACACGCAACTGGGACGTAAGCCGGACCGTCGCCAATCAGGTTTATCGCGGTGTCAAGGCGGAATCCTCGCAGGTCTGGAGCGCTGTCAACAGTACTGCGGGGCAAATTCTCGTTGTCGATGGAACCGAGGAACTCTTTCCCGCTTACTACAGCTCGGCCTGCGGCGGCCACACCGAAAATAGTCAAAATGTTTTTGGTGATTCATTCCAACCCCTTGGCGGTGTCCCCTGCCCCTACTGTATCGATATAGCAAAACCAGACCGCTTCTTCTGGCCCGCGGTGCCGGTAGAAAAATCCACCGTTTCAGAAAGATTGTTGCACAGGTATCCCACACTTCAGCCATTAGGAAAAATTATCAGCATCGCGCCTATGGAGCAGACTGATTACACGGATTTTTCCCGACTGACCATGATTAGACTCATCGGTTCAACAGGCAATTCAGACGCAATTCGCGCCGAAGATATGAGGCTGACAATCGACCCGACCGGCACGCAGCTTAAAAGCATAATTTGCCGAATTGTCAGCAAAGATGATAAATGGATATTTACCAGCGGCAGAGGATACGGCCACGGTGTCGGCTTGTGCCAGTGCGGAGCAGAAGGAATGGCAAGGCAAGGAAAAACCGCACCAGAAATTCTCGCGTATTATTATCCCGGTTCGAAAATTGTCAGGGCCGATTAAAAATGACAGGGTTTCAGTTAATACAATCCGACCGGAAGTCCATGGCAAGACGAGGCATTTTGACGACCGCTCACGGACAAGTTGCCACTCCCGCCTTTATGCCTGTCGGCACTGCCGGCGCCGTCAAAGGTATAACTCCCGAACAGCTCAAAACCACCGGTGCGGAAATTATGCTTTCCAATACATATCATTTGATTCTAAGGCCCGGTGTTGAAACAATAGAAAAACTCGGCGGCCTTCATGAATTTATGGCGTGGGACCGGCCCATACTTACCGATAGCGGCGGTTACCAGGTTTTTTCGTTAAGTCCGCTGGCACAAATAACCGATGACGGTGTCGAATTCGCCAGTCATATTAACGGGTCAAAATTGAACCTGACCGCCGAAAGCGCAACCAGCATCCAAAATCGCCTCGGGGCGGATATCATAATGTGCTTCGACCAGTGCGCACCTTTTCCCTGTGACAATGCGACGCTGCAAAAGGCCGTCGACCGGACCGTGCGGTGGGCCGTCCAATGCAAAAAGGCTCATTCACGCAAAGACCAGATGCTCTTCGGTATAGTCCAGGGAGGAATAGACCTGCCGCTTAGGGAACGTTGCACAAAAGAAATCGTAGATTTAAATTTCGACGGCTACGCCCTAGGCGGGCTGAGTGTCGGCGAAGGCCACGACAATATGATAAAAACTATTGAACATACTGTCCCATTTTTGCCGGAAGATAAACCGCGCTATTTGATGGGCGTCGGAACCCCTCTGGATATAATCACCGCCGTCCATGCCGGTATCGATATGTTCGACTGCGTCCTGCCCACCCGTAACGGTAGGAACGCGTTCGCTTTTACGGGTAACGGCCCTGTACGATTGCGTAACAATGCTCACATCAACGACCCCGCCCCTATAGAACAGGGCTGTGATTGTTACTGCTGCGAGAATTTTTCAAGGGCCGCTTTGAGGCACTTTTTCAATGTCGGTGAAATGCTCGGCCCAATCATGGTATCTATTCATAACCTGCGGTTTTATCAAAAACTTATGGCGCAAATACGTCAGGCAATCGAAAATACCCAGTTTAACAAATGGGCAGACGAAACCGGCGAAAAATACCGTTCGCTCGAATTGTTAAAAAACACACAAAATTCAGCAATTTCTCTGTAAATTGCGCCGGATTTCGGTTATAAAGTGGGGTTTTGAATTTTAGCCTTTAGGAAAGGAAAACAATAATGAACAATATCTGGATATTAGCTCAAGCCGATATTGCATCGGAACCAACGACCATCACCGCCGAGCCTGTCAACAAACAGACCGAACCGGTAACGGTCGTACCCGGCTCTCAGCCGCCGCCAGCCCCTGCGCCGCCGAAAAAAGGGTTCGAGTACGGCAACCTCATTTTTCTTGCGCTTATGTTCGTTGTAATGTATCTGCTGCTGTTCCGCGGACCGCGGAAAAAACAGCAGCAACATCTGCGGATGGTCAAATCATTGCAGAAAAATGACAAGGTGCAAACCATTGGTGGAGTTATCGGCATCGTGGTCGATGTCAGGGACGATGAGGTTACACTCAAGGTCGATGAGAACAATAATACAAAAATAAAGGTAATTCCTTCCGCTATCGGAAGAAACCTGACGAAAGAAACAACTTAGTCGCGAACAAATTATCAACAGAGGCAATTAAGGATTAGGATGCGGTTATGAGTAAAACTCTTGTATGGAAATTCAGTTTAATCGCCGTTTTAGTAATTGTTGCAGTCTGGACCCTGTACCCACCGGACAAAACTTTAAAGCCGGGTATAGACCTCGCAGGCGGTACGAGTCTGATTTATGAAATTGATACGCAGGGTCTGACACCTCAGGAAAAAACAGACCTGTCCGGCAGAATGATTACGATTCTGCGAAGACGAATTGACCCCGCGAATATCCAGAACCTTATCTGGCGGCCGCAGGGAAATACGCGATTCGAAATACAGATGCCCCTGGCAAGCGCCGAAGCCCGTCAAAAACGCCAGGATTATGAAAGCGTATTGAACAACCTGATGGCCGAAAATATAAATCCCGCCGTCATCATCCGCTCTCTTGCCAAACCCGAAGCAGACCAGACCAAAGATTTCGAGCGATTCGCCAAAGGCTCCGCGGAACGCACCAAAATTCTTACGGACCTCGCCGCCATTTACGATGAACGTAACAGCCTTCAGCAGCAAAGAGACGAACTGGCCGACAAGCTCAAACCCAAAGAACAGCAAATAACCGCCGCAAAACTCGACACCGAACAGGTGCGAGCCAACGCCGGTGTATGGATGAATCTTGACGACAAGCAGCTAAAGGAAGCCCTGAAGGAATTCATCGGTTCCGAAGAGAATATCGGTCTGCTGACGGAATATGTAAAACTTTATGCTGACTGGTCGAAGGTCGCTGACCAGCTTACAAATCCCGAAACTGGGAAAAACCTAAAATACAAGAACGCTCTGGCGCTGCTCGATAAGTTCAATCTCACCGAGGAACAAATCAATTTCGTTCTCGAGATGCCGCCCGATTCGCTGAAACGAACCGAGGCGATGCAGAAGCTTAAATCTGAATTTCCTGAACGTGCCGAAAAAATCGACAAAGTCGTAGCCGCTTACGACCTGTATAGTCCGTTCCGCGGAAGACTCGACGACCCCAAGGACCTCCAGAGAATGCTCAAAGGCGCAGGCATCCTCGAATTTAGAATTCTTCCCATCATTGGTCAGGCCGGCATCGATGCCGATGAAATGGCCAGATACGTTGAAAAACTCAAAACCAAAGGTCCGAAATACGCCTCCGACAACAACTATGTATGGTGCGAGATTGAAAATATTGAGGAATGGCATAATACCAATACAGTTATGGCCCAGTTCGGGGACAAATATTATGTTCTCGCGAGCAACAAAAAAGACGAATACATGATTAAAACCGGCACAGAAACAAACTGGAAACTGACCGGCGCCCGACCGACACAGGACCAGCAGGGACGAAGGGCGGTCGGTTTTTCCTTCGACGAAAGAGGCGGAAGCATATTCGGCAGAATCACAGGCAAAAACATCGGCAGGCCTCTTTGTATTCTGCTCGACGGGACAGCGATTTCCGCCCCCAATATCCAGAGCAGAATCACGACGAGCGGAATAATCACCGGCAGCTTCACACAAACCCAGATTCTCGATATGGTCAACAAGCTAAATGCCGGCTCACTGCCTGCCAGACTCGTCGAGCAGCCCATAAGCGTAAAAACAATTGGCCCGTCTATCGGTGCCGACAACCGCAACAAGGGTATTTTGTCGGGTTTCATCGGGCTTATCGGTGTGCTTTCCTGTATGGTTGCTTACTATCTCGTCGGCGGCGCTATCGCTGATGCCGCGCTGCTTATGAACCTGCTGTTTACACTGGCATTGATGGCAACACTCAGGGCCACTTTTACCTTACCCGGTATCGCAGGCACAATCCTGACCATCGGAATGAGCGTCGACGCGAACGTGCTTATCTTTGAAAGAATTCGCGAAGAGCAAATGAAAGGAGCGTCACTTAGAATCGCCATCCGAAACGGCTACGAGAAGGCCTTCAGCGCAATCTTTGACTCGAACCTGACGACCGTGCTTTCCGCCGCGATTCTTTACTGGGTGGCATCCGAAGAAATTAAAGGCTTCGCAATCGTCCTTATGCTCGGTCTGGCATCGAGCATGTTCACGGCACTATTCGTAACCAGAACCATCTTCGACTTCCTGCTCGATAAAAAAATACTTAAAGACCGCCTCGCAATGATGCATCTCATTCGCAGGCCGAACATAAACTGGATGAGTTTCAGGCCGGTTTTCTTCACCTTCTCGGCGATTCTAACCATCGGCGGCCTTATCGTTTTCTTCACACGCGATGACGCAAAGAGCAACAGATACGACATCGAATTTACCGGCGGCACCAGCGTTCAGATTAATCTCAAGGACAACCTTAATCTCTCAAGACAGGACGTAGAAGACAGAATCCACAAAATAGGGCAGCAGCTTAAAAACGATGCCCTTGCCGCCGCCAACGTTTACTCAGTCGGCAAATCCGGCAAAGAATATGAAATCACAACCACGGCCACAAACAAAACTTCCGCAACCATCACTTTGCCGCCGAATTCAGGCCGGACTCCGGCATCTGTCACCAATGCCATTAAAAAGGCACAACTGGAATTTGACTCCAGATTAAGCAACCTCAGTGTTACTGGGCAAAATCCGGATGAATTTGTCGTGACAACAAGTCAATTGAACAAGTCGCTCGTTGAAGAGGTCCTTAAATCCGCATTTCCCAATGCCAAAGTTTCACCGCCTGTAGTCGATGACGTTGTTACTAATGCCGTACTTAAGGCGTTTGAGAACGAACTGGCCATAGAGCAAAATCTGCATCCTGAAATCATCTCAGCCGAAAAAATAAGCGAACGCCTCGCGGATTCTTCACCCGAACTTGCCGAATTTCTGGGCGGTGTTAAGCTTGAGGTCAGAATTGCAACTGCCGCCACCGCTGATGAAATAAATCAGAGAATAAACAATTTGAGGTTTAAGCCCGGAACACAGAATATCACTTGGTACTCGTTTAAAGTCTTAAATGCCGATTTAACCATCCTGGAACGTAGCAAGCCTTTGACATCTTTCGCCTATGTCAGCGCAGACCCCGAAGCTGCCTTCCGGGAATTCAGCGAGGACGAATGGAACCAGTTTGTTGGCAACGAAAAGGGCAAAATCTCCGCCGCCATCGCGACCGAAAGTTCCCTGCCAAGAGTCACCCAGATTGACCCATCTGTCGGTGAGGAATCGAAAACGAGGGCACTTGTCGCAATCGTACTGGCCCTTATTGCGATGCTTATCTACATCTGGCTGAGATTCGGCAATCTGCGTTATGGTTTCGGCGCAATAGTGACATTAGCGCACGACGTTAGCGCCACGCTCGGTGTGTTCGCCGCCTGCTACTATATTTCAAAAACCGCCTTCGGACAAGCCATCCTGATTGGAGACTTCAAAATCAATCTTGAAATAGTCGCGGCATTTCTGACCCTTGTCGGTTATTCCATAAATGACACCATCGTTATCTATGACAGAATCCGCGAACATCACCGCCACAAAGCCGTGCCATTGACTCCCCAGCTTATTAATGACAGCATCAACGACACACTTTCGAGAACACTTTTGACAGGCACCACGACGCTGCTTGTGCTGTTTGTGATGTATATTTTCAGCGGTAAGGGTTTGAGAGGCTTTAACTTCACGATGCTCTTCGGTGTCATCTTAGGAACTTATTCTTCCATAGCTATTTCCGCTCCGGTGCTGCTGTTCCATAGTAAATTGCAGAAGGAAAGACAGGCCCCGCCTGCAAAATAACGGTCACCGATAAATGAATAAGGATTTTAAAATCGGCCTGGCGCTGGGACTGTGTCTCATTGCAGCTGTGTCGCTTTGGCTGGCCATACAGCCTTCGCTAAGCGTAAAAGCAAGAATGGCCGAAGAACCGGTTACAGACCAGCTGCCTGTACCGCCGCAAAATTCCGAAACAACCGTTCAGCCTCCGCCTCCGGCCACTAATTCTGCCCAGCCGAAATCCAGAATTCACATCGTACAAAAAGGTGAAACGCTCTCAGCGATTTCGCAGCGATATTACGGCTCTCCGAACAAATGGCAGAAAATCCTCGATGCCAACCGTTCCGTTCTGAAAAACCCTGATTCTCTTGCACCCGGAATGAAATTAATAATCCCCGATTAAATTCGCAGCAGTTTCGCCGCTGCGACATCGGTAAGCCACGTGACTTTATCCAAAACAGGCCAAAGCAGATGGACCGGATATTTTTTAACGTCCGGTTCGGTTGTAAGAACCTGTTTTAAAATTCCCGCCTTTTCTTCGCCGCTTACCAATATTACTATTCTCGCCGCCGCGCATAAGACCGGAGATGTTAATGTTATTCTCGCAGGTTTAGCATTCTCGACCGCCGACACAAGATGCTGCGTTTCGAAAATTACACTGCTTGCCGGAAATAACGACGCTACATGCCCATCGGTACCAAGCCCGAGGAAAACAATATCGAATTGCGGAATCTGGTCTTGCTTTAGATTAAAAACAACACGGATTATTTTTTCGTACTCCTTTGCCGCGAGATTGATATTTTTGTATTCCGTAAATATTCTGAAAACATTATCCCGCGCAATCGGTACCCTGGACAAAAAGGTATCGGCCGCGAGTTTAAAATTGCTCTGCTCGGAATCAGGCGCAACATACCGCTCATCGACCCAGAATAAATATATCTTGTCCCACGCAAGGGTTTTCGCTTCTGCTGATTCGCCGAGCAATTCGAAAAACCTTCTCGGTGTGTTTCCCCCGGAAATTGCGACACGGAATGAATCTTTCGCGCTTATCGCTTTTTGGGCTGATTCTAAAAAAAGTTCCAGACTGCGGCGGGCCAGGTTTTGCGCATCCGGAACAATTTCAATTTTCGGCTTGTTCACCACGGCCTCAGTCAATTCTTTGACCCTTAACCGGAAACAACACCTTACGTAGTTTCCTCAATCTCCAACAAAAAAGCCTTTACTCCCTCGGCGCCGACCTTTTCGCGCATTTGTCTTACCTTATACATTATCGCTTTTGCTTTTATTTCGTCAACAACAACTAACGTGCCGTAATTTTTTTCGGGCCAGACCTCCGTACCCAAATGCGGCCCGGACAGTTCCCCCTTGCAAGCACATTTGTAAATTTCGTATAATGTTCAATGCCCGCCGATTTAAGCAATTCGGTTATTTCACCATCTATGGCTTCGTTATGAAGTATCAAAACTGCTTTCATAATATTAATTGCGACAATTTCGAGAATGCCGGAAATTAAAATTCCTCCGACCTAAACTAATTCTCACAAAACCGTGAAGGCTTACATCCATACCCAGTATTTGATATATCTGTTTCTGGGTTTGATAATTCATTTTATTTTTATACTCCAGTCACCTATTTTTTAACAGAGGTTTCGGATGCCTCCAAATATTCCTCTCCCCCGCCCAATACCGCATAAAGCCTCACCTCGTTGGCGAGCTTGGCCAGTTGCAGGAAAATGAGCCCCTGTTGTGCGCCATAAAGCGAGCGCTGCGCATCAAGGACACTCAGATAGCTGTCAATCCCATTTGTATAGCGTTGATTGGAGAGGCGATAGATCTGCCGTGCGGAATCGACAATAGACTGTTGCGCCGCTACTTGTTGATCCACAGTACCTCGCACGGCAAGAACATCGGCTACCTCCCTGAAGGCCGTCTGGATGGCCTTTTCATACTGTGTCAGCGCGATTTTCTGAACCGCCTTGCTGACCCTGTACGCAGCCCACGTGCGGGCGTCAAAAATCGGCATAGTTACCTGCGGCGCAAAGATCCATGTGCCCGAACCGGAACTGAATAGGCCAGACAGCTCATCGCTTGTGGTTCCCACCGCGGTGGTCAGTGCAATGCGGGGGAAAAAGGCGGCCCGGGCTGCACCGATAAAGGCATAGTCGCCTTTTAGCTGATGTTCCGCCGCCATAATATCCGGTCGCCGAAGGAGCACCTCGGAAGACAGGCCTGGGGAAATATCCTTGGGCGGACTAACGCTTGCCAGATCAGGGGGCAAGAGATCTTCCGGCACCGGAGAGCCGGCCAGAAGGTTCAATGCATTTTGGCCCTGTGCCACCAGTTGCGTATAGCGTGCAACATCTCCCCGGGCTGCATCCACCTGAGTTTGCGCCCGGCGCAGGTCCAATTCGTTTGCGAGCTTAAATTCGTATTGCCGCCGGATTAAATCGTAGACACCTTGCTGTGTCTCAAGGGTGGACCGGGCCAGGTTGAGGTTCCCCCGATCTGCGGCAATGGTCAGATACACCCTGGCAACCTCGGACACCAGCGCGATATGTGCGCTGCGGCGGGCCTGCTCAATAGCCAGATACTCTTGCAGCGCCTGTTCTTCCAGACTGCGGATATAGCCGAAAAAGTCCAGCTCCCAAGCGCTAATACCCAAATTAGCATTATATAACTTGACCGTCTCAAACTGTCCGGTTCCCGATATGATGCCGGGCACTCGTTCTTTGCTCGCGGTTGCGGAAGCGTTCACCGTCGGTAAAAGTTCTGATCGCTGTATTTGGTAAATCGCCCTGGTTTTTTCGACGGTGAGCGCCGCAACACGCAGGTCTCGGTTGTTATTCAGAGCCGTATCGATAATCTTTTGAAGCTTTTGGTCGGTGAAAAATTCCTGCCACCTGAGTTCTGCGGCGGTCGTGGCGCCCTGCGGGGATTGGCTGTTCTGGTATGCCGAACCAGTCGGCCAGTCGGCAGGAACGGGAGCTTCGGGCCTCGTGTATTGCGGGGCCAGATTGCATCCGGCCGACACGATGGTTATTCCAACCAGTAGAAGAAATACATTCTTGTTCATTTTATTATTCCTCAGATGGATTTGTCTCAGCTCTTGGTGCTGATTGCTTGTTTAATTTGCCAAAAAACTTCTCGAGCAGCACATAAAACAGCGGCGCAAACAAGAGGACCAGCAAAACGCCCGTGATCATCCCACCGAGCACTGTGGTGCCGATGGCCTTCATGGCCCCTGCGCCAGCACCCGTGCTGAAAGCCATGGGCAGCACGGCCAAACCGGTCGTCGTCGATGTCATGAGGATTGGGCGGAGTCGCAGTTTCACCGCCTTGATTGAGGCCTCAATCAAGCCCGTCCCTCCTACCACCTCAGCCATGGCGAACTGGACTATCAGGATGGCGTTCTTGGTGGACAGGCCCAAGGTGTTCAACAAACCTATTTGGAAATATACGTCACTCGGCAGTCCTCGCAGTGTCGCAGCGGCAAAGCCTCCGATAACCCCAAGAGGCAAAACCAACAAAACCGCGATAGGAGTACCCCATTTTCCGTACAGGGCCGCCAGAAAAAGAAAAACTATCAGAAGTGAAAAGGTATAGAGCAAACCGGTTTGGGAAGCAGCCTGCCGCTCCTGGTAGGAAAGCCCCATCCAGTCATAGCCGATTCCCTGCGGCAACTTTGCGACGATATCTTCCATGACCTGCATGGCCTCGCCGGAACTCCTGCCAGGCGACGGCTCGCCCAAGATATTCATGGATGGAAAGCCATTGAATCGCTCCAACCGGGGAGAACCACTCGCCCAGTGGCTGGATGCAAACGAGGTAAATGGGACCATGTTGCCGGCTGTATTACGCACATAAAGTTTTTCAAGGTCCTTAGGCAGCATACGGTATGGGGCGTCTGCCTGAACATAGACACGCTTGACTCGCCCGCCTTGAATGAAGTCATTGACATAGGCACTGCCGAAAGCCGCTGAAATGGTGTTGTGGATGGAGGTAATGGGCAAACCCTGAGCACCCGCCTTTTCCCAGTCCACATCAACCCGGTATTCGGGCACATCCTCCATGCCGTTGGGACGAACTTTCGCCAATCTCTTGTCCTGTGCCACCATACCGAGAAGCTGGTTGCGGGCGTTCATCAGGACCTCATGCCCGACGCCGCCGCGGTCTACCAACTGAAAATCGAATCCTGTGGCATGTCCCAGTTCGATGACAGACGGCGGAGGATAGGCAAATACCATGGCATTACGGATTGTAGAAAACTCGGCCATAGCACGACCCGCAACGGCCTTGACCCTCAAATCCGGCCGATTGCGCAGCTTCCAATCCCTCAGCTTGACAAAGACCATGCTGTTGTTCTGCGCCCTCCCGGAAAAGCTCGAACCAACAATTGTCATACAGGATTCCACCGCCTCTTTCTCGTTATCCAGAAAATAGTGCTGAACCTTGTCAGCAACTATCTGGGTCTGCTCCAAGGTGGAGCCAGTTGGCGTGAGTATCTGAGCGAGCAGGATGCCCTGGTCTTCATCCGGCAGATAACTGGTCGGTATTCGCATAAAAAGGAATCCCAATCCGGCCACGATTACGATATACACAACCACGTAACGCAGTTCTCGGTCAAGCGCATGGCCGAGCAATTTCACATACGCGTCGCGGAACCGGTTGAAGCCACGGTCGAACCAGAGGAAAAACGAGCGCAGTAACCAAATTGCGCCTTCCGCCGCCTCGTGCCCCTTGGCAATCGGCTTGAGTATTGATGCGCACAGCACCGGCGTTAGTACCAGGGCCACCGTTACCGACAACACCATGGACGTGACGACAGTCACAGAGAACTGGCGGTAGATAACCCCGGTGGAGCCGCCGAAGAACGCCATGGGGCCGAACAAGGCCGAAAGCCCCAGGCAAAAGCCAATCAGAGCGCTGGTGACTTGGCCCATTGACTTGGCGGTTGCATCCCGGGGCGACAATCCCTCTTCGCTCATTAACCGTTCCACGTTCTCTACCACCACAATGGTATCGTCCACCAATAGCCCGATGGCAATCACCATGGCAAACATAGTGAGCATATTAATGGAATATCCGAACAAACCTAGCGCCGCACAAGTGCCTAAGAGCACGACAGGCACTGCGATGGTGGGAATCAGCGTGGTGCGGATGTTTCCCATGAACAGCCACATGACTAAAAAGACCAGCACAATCGCCTGTATCAGCGACTTAACCGCCTCGCCAATAGCCACTCGGACAAAGGGAGTAGTGTCGTACGGATAGACGACCTTCATCCCCGCCGGGAAATAGCGGCTCATCTCCGCCAGTTTGTTCTTGATGGCATCGGCGGTATCCAGCGCATTGGCGCCGGGCGCCTGCCGAATGGCCATAACGGCGGCAGGTTTGCCGTTGTAATTACTCTCGACATCGTAGAACTCGGTCCCCATCTCGGTCCGTCCCACATCCTTGATTCGCACGATGGAGCCGTCCGGATTGGTTCGTAGAGGAATCGCGGCGAATTCGTCCGGGGTTTGGAGGAGGTTCTGGACGACGATGGATGCGTTCAGACGCTGGCCTTCCACCGCCGGTATCCCGCCGAACTGACCAGCGGAGACCTCCACATTGTAGGCCCGCAATGCCACGATCACATCTGCCACGGTCAGGTGATAATCGGTCAGCTTATCCGGGTTCAGCCAGATGCGCATGGCATACTGCGAGCCGAAATTTTCGACCTCGCCCACACCGGACACGCGGGATAGAACCTTTTCCAGGTTGGATTGGGCATAGTCGTGCAGGTCATTGCCGCTCATACTGCCGTCTTCGGAGATCAGACCCACAAGGAGCAAATAGTTACGCGTTGACTTGCTGACTTTGACACCTTGGCGCTGGATCGCTTCCGGTAGGCTGGCCATAGCGAGCTGGAGCTTGTTCTGGACTTTGGCCCAGGCCAGGTCCGGATCGGTCCCTGGCTTGAATGTCAATTCAATACGCGAGGCGCCCGCCGAATCGCTCGTACCGGAGAGATAGAGCATGTCATCAAAGCCGGTCATCTTCTGTTCGATGATCTGGGTCACGCTGTTTTCCACCGTCTGCGCCGAAGCCCCGGGATAGAAGGAGTCGATGGCGATGGCCGGTGGAGCGATGGGCGGATACTGGGAAATCGGCAGGTTGTAGATGGCAAGCCCGCCCAGCAGCATGATGATAATGGCAATGACCCAGGCGAAAACAGGGTGGTCAAGAAAGAATTTCGATAACATATGATTTCTCCGTTTAATCCGTATTTGCAGAAGGTTGAACCGTCTTCTCGGCCACTGCTGTCGGGGTATCATCTTTGCGACCAACATCGAACGGGACTACCTTTACAGAAACACCGGGCCTCACTTTTTGCATACCCTCCACAATCAACCGATCGCCGGAATTAAGACCTGACGAAACAAGCCATTTGTCGCCGATCGCTCGGTCGAGCGTGAGCATCCGCTGCTGAACCTTGTTTTCAGCATCCACAATCAGCGCTACGGGATTCCCTTTCGGGTTGCGGGAGATTCCCTGTTGCGGTACAAGGATGGCCTGCTCATTGACGCCTTCTGTAATAACCGCCCGAACGAACATGCCCGGCAGAAGAATGCCTTCCGGATTTGGAAAGACTACCCGCAAGATAACTGACCCTGTCGTCGGGTCCACCGTGATATCTTGGAATTGAAGTGTCCCTTCCGAAAGATAGGGCGTGCCATCTTCCAGGATGAGCTTTACCTTGTTCTGATTCGTTCCATCCTGATTAAGACGGCCGTCCTCTAAGCGGCGCTGCAGGTGCAGCAGTTCGGTGGTGGACTGGGGTACATCCACATAAATTGGGTCCAGTTGCTGAATGGTCGCCAGGGCTATGGGCTGATACGCCGTTACCAGAGCGCCATCCGTCACGCTGGATTTGCCAATGCGTCCGGAAATAGGAGCAGTGACACTATTGTATCCCAGATTGATACTGGCCATCTCAACCGATGCTTTCCAAAACTGGATCTCTGCTTCGGTCTGTTTCATGGCAGCTGAGGCATCATCGTAGTCCTGCTGGCTGATTGCTTTGTCGACAAGCAGGTCACGGTAGCGTTCGACCCTCAACCGAATCGAAAGCAGACCAGCCTCGGCCCTTGCGAGAGAAGCATTTGCATTGTCGAGTGCCGCCTGAAATGGGGCGGGATCGATTTGATATAGCACCTGACCGGCCTTGACTTCAGAACCTTCTGTAAACAGGCGTTTCTGTATAAGACCATTGACCTGGGGTCGGATTTCCGCGACAAGAAAAGCAGATGTACGTCCAGGCAATTCAGTCGTGATAACTAACCGTTCCGGATGTACGGTAAATACAACCACCTCGGGGTCGCCCTGCGGCGGCCCGCCTTTTTGTTTGCAGCCAATCAAACCAGCAACAACAGCCATAACTAACGATAGATGAATTACTTGTGTCTTGTTCATAGTTTCGCCCGCCTATCTTTTCCTTATACCTTCCAAAATCAGTTGACAGACCGCCTCGGTGCGGTCTGTTAATTTCTCCCGTTTTTGGCCCGCCGCTGCGCTGTTAACTTCCCGGATATAAAAGCTTTGCAGCACCCCCTGCATCGTCGCGCTCATAGCCTCGGCCGTTTTTTCAACGTCCATTTCGCGGAAAATTCCTTGCGCGATTCCATCTCGCAAGTTGTTTTGAATCCTGACGATATAATCCTGATACAGCGACATAAAAACGCGTTTGTGCTCGTCCTTGAATTCGCTGCGGACCTGCATTCCGATTTCAACTAATTCGGGATTTTCATCGAAAAATTCGAAAAAGGTCTTTACGGCGCATCTGATTTTATCGGCAGGATTTACGACCGCCTCAATATGCGAATACATCGTCGCCATCAGTTGCTCCATCCCGTCCTCGAAAACTGCGATGAACAGCGCCTCCTTATTAGCGAAATATCTGTAAATCGTGCCCTTGCCGACAGTTAGATAATTAGCGATATCGTCGATGGTAGCGACGCGATAGCCTTTTTCCGCGAAAATATGCCTCGCGGCATCTAATATCTCGCGGTGGCGTTTTTCGGCAAGCTGCGTTTTTTCATTGTTTTTAGCCATAACGGCTTTTTCGTCCATTTTCGATAACTCCTTTATGAGCAAATGATTAGCAATTCATAAAATGGCCCATTTCTTCACATTTTTTATACGGACTGACCAGTCCGTCCGTTCTATATAATATACGCCGATGTGTTCCCTTGTGCAAATAAATTCGCAAATTTTTTAGATTCTCGATGCTGGATGCTCGATGCTCGAAAAAGTTAAATATGACACCTTGTTTTTAGGACTTTTGAGAAAAAAGTTATAAGTGCATAAGAGCACAAGGCTTAAGTGCAAAAATGAAAACACGCGGAAATTGAGGGTTTTTGAGTGGTTTTGCATGACTTTGAACGACTTTTTCATGGTTTTGAACGGAAATTGCGCGCTTTTGCGCGGTTTTTGGCAGGGTCGAAAAAAAGTCAAGTCGATTGAGCGTTCATAAGTCCTTATTTTACGTAGAAAGTGGATGCGACAGGTCGGTTTTTAAGAGCCACTAAGGCACCGAAATTGTTAAAATAGGCAATTTGCATTGACGAGGCAATCCAGAATCGCTGCGCGCCATACTCAAAGCGCGTAGTCATTTTTAGGGTAAAAATGAGGTTTTTCATAGTTGGTAGGTAGGAATTGAGATCCCTCGACTGGGTTCGACAAGCTCACCACAGGTGTGCTCGGGACGACGCAAGGCGTCGTATTACTACCGATACTTTGGCTACAATATCCTAAATCGAGGTAGAAGTAGAGACTGTTTTACTTATTAAGATGTATATTTATTTTCTTGTGTATAGAGCAAGTGTGTGATGCGGGTGATGTATATTACTGGAGGGAATGTATCGCGGGGGCGAAAGTAGTTTTTGGTTGCAAGTGCTAAGTGTTTAGTTTGTGTGGAAAGTGGTTTGCCGTGCAAACCAGTTTGTGACGCAAACTGGAATGGTGGATTGTGATTAGTGGATTGTGATTCGCCGGTGGTATACGTAAAGCGCGTACGCGCTTTACGTACGGAGATTGTGGAAGCGTTGGTTTTAGATGTCTGTGTACAATTTGTACAAATTGTACTATTTGTACACGAAGGGATCGGAGGCACTGCTATTTTGTTTTTTGGAACAAGTGCGGAATGTTCGAAGATGCAGTATTTATTTCTTCAGAAACTATGAAAGCCAGGCCTCCCGTCGGCAAATTTTGGCGGATATAATGATCCGGTATTACGAGCTGGCCACAGGGGCCGCTCAAAATTTTAACAACCTTACAAGGAGGTCTGGCAAATGAACATTTTAGCGATGGATTTAGGAAAGAGCAAATCAGTAATTTGTAATTACGACAGTCAAACCGGCAAGCATCAATACATAACGGTGAAAACTGAGCCGCAGCAGATTCATGACATGCTTGCAGAGTTTTCGCCGGACAGAGTTGTATTCGAGATTTGTACCCTGGCGGGCTGGGTACGCGATATAGTTACTGCATTGAAAATAGAGGTGCAGGTGGCCAATACAAGTCATCAGGCGTGGCGATGGAAGAATATCAAAACAAAGAACGACCGGACAGATGCCTTAAAGCTCGCACAATTATCGGCGATGAATCAACTGCCTTTAGTTCATATTCCTGGCCGACGGTTAAGGCAGAAAAGAGCGTTGATTCAGTACAGGCAGAATCTTGTGAAAAGACGTACCCAGATAAAAAACAGCATACGGGCGATATTGGACAAAGAAGGTATAACGTTTATGAAGGCGGGCAGGAAGGGGTGGTCAAAAGGTTCTGTCGAGATGCTCAATAAAATGACAGTTGAATTTGAATGTTGCGATATGAGTAATTTATGGAAAATTC